>TARA_R110000765_G_scaffold421011_1_pt1 | contig 243592 bp, 256 predicted proteins | sample TARA_R110000765 | Tara Oceans TARA_R110000765 (sample SAMEA4398168) | marine metagenome | biome: Polar Biome; feature: [MES] marine water layer (ENVO:01000295) within the mesopelagic zone...; material: water (ENVO:00002006), including particulate matter (ENVO:01000060) such... | reverse complement strand
GCCCCCTATTCCTGCTCCGAGCGCGCTTCGGACTTGCTTGCCGCCTTGGCCGCAGCCTTTTCCGCGGCCTTCGCCTTCAGCGCCTCGAACTTGGCCTTGATCGCGCCCTTGCGTCGCTTTTGATAGGCGCGCAACAGCGGCACAGAGATATAATAGGCAATTGTCCCGCAAATGATCCCCGGAATGATCCCCCCGACCAGATAGGGGAAAAACACATCGTGGAAGAACCGGTCCAACCCGGTCCAGTTCGTCGGATCCCCCTGCACGACCGCAATCAGGTTGTCCCACAGGTCCGCCGCCGCGTCATAGAACTTGCCCCCGAACGACCGGTGTTCTTCGGGGTCCATGCGGGTGCCCAGCAACCAGTGACCGGTTTTCAACGACGCGATGCCAATGGGCACATAGGTCAGCGGATTGCCAAAGAACGTGGCCATGAGGGCTGCCAGCAGATTGCCGCGCATGGCCTTGCCGACAAGAGCCGCCACAACGAAATGCAGGCCGTAAAACGGTGTAAACGTCGTGAACACACCGGCCCAGATGCCCCGCGCAATGCGTTCGGGCGTATCGGGCAGCCGCCGCACCCGGTGTTTGACATAGTGAAACGCACGGGTCCAACCACCGCGCGGCCACAAGGCCTCGGCCAATGCGCGCAGGAACGGTTTGGGATCTCGACGTTTGAAGATCACCGTATCAGGGTCCTTCCCGTTCGGATTCAGGAGGTACGCGCCGGATCGGCCGCACCTTTTGTGACATCGCGGAAGCGCTCGATCGACGCAACCTCGCTCTCGGCTTCAAGTGTCAGCATCAGCGAATGCAAATGCTCCACATCCCGCAGTTCAACATTTATCAGCAGGCGGTAAAAGTCCGGTTTCCGGTCCAGGAACTCTAAATCCGAAATATTTGCACTGCTGTCACCGATCAAGGTGCAGATCCGGCCCAACACCCCCGCATCGTTGCCAATCGTCATGTCCAGAGTGGCCCCGTAAACCGCCGGGTGGCTGCCGTCATGCCAATGCAGGTCCAGCCAGCGGTCGGGTTGATCGTCGAAATCCACCAGCCGCTGACAGTCGATCGAATGCACGACCACCCCCTGACCGCGATAGGTGATGCCCACGATACGTTCACCCGGCAAAGGCTGGCAACAGGTCGCGCGGTCAAAGCTTTGCCCCGGCGACAGGCCGATCACCGCGCGGCGCTTGTCCACCTTCTTGCCTGTTTTGGGCGCAAGATCGGGATAGACCGACTGTACCACTTCACGACCTGTCAGCTCGGCGCTGCCCAGGCGCGCCAGAACCTCGTCACCGTCCGAAAGCCGCAGGTGTTTGGCCGCGGTGTCCAAAACCTTGTCCGTTGCCTTGCGGCCGACGTTGGAAAAGGCTGAGCGGGCCAGCTCGTGCCCCAGCTTGATGAACCGCTCGCGGTCAGCTTCGCGCAGCGACCGGCGCACGGCCGACTTGGCCTTGCCGGTTGTGGCAATCTCAAGCCATGTGGCCTGCGGCGTCTGGCCCTCTGCGGTGATGATCTCGACCGACTGGCCGTTTTTCACCCGCGTCCACAGCGGCACCCGCATCCCGTCGACTTTGGCGCCCACACAGGCGTTGCCGATCCGGGTATGGATGGCATAGGCGAAATCAATCGGCGTCGCGCCACGCGGCAGCTTCACCACGTCGCCCTTTGGCGTAAAGCAGAACACCTGATCCGAATACATCTCGAGCTTGACCGCTTCGAGGAAATCATCGTGATCGTCTTCGTCGTTGAACTGTTCGGTCAGCCCGGCGATCCATTTGACCGGATCAACAGCAAAGGGGTTCTGCGACCGCACACCGTCCCGATAGGACCAATGCGCCGCCACGCCGCTTTCGGCCACATCATGCATCTGGCGGGTGCGGATCTGCACCTCGACCCGCTTGCCGTCCCGGCCCGACACGGTGGTGTGAATCGAACGATAACCGTTGCTCTTGGGCTGACTGATGTAATCCTTGAACCGGCCCGGAACAGCACGCCACCGCTGGTGGATGGCACCCAGCGCACGATAGCAGTCTTCTTCGCTGTCGGTGATCAGGCGGAAACCGTAGATGTCCGACAGCCGCGAAAAGCTCAGATCCTTTTCCTGCATCTTGCGCCAGATCGAAAACGGCTTTTTCGCGCGGCCAAAAACATCCGCCTCGATGTCCGCCTTTTCCAGCTCGTGTCGCATGTCGTTGGTGATCCGCTGGATCACGTCGCCGGTTTCGCGTTGCAGTGTGACAAAACGGCGGATGATCGACGCGCGCGCCTCGGGGTTGAGCACCCGGAACGCCAGATCCTCCAGCTCTTCGCGCATCCATTGCATACCCATGCGGCCTGCCAGGGGCGCAAAGATATCCATCGTTTCGCGGGCCTTTTGCACCTGCTTGTCGACGCGCATCGATTTGATCGTGCGCATGTTGTGCAGCCGGTCCGCCAGCTTGACCAGAATCACCCGCATGTCCTTGGACATCGCCATGAACAGCTTGCGGAAATTCTCGGCCTGTTTGGTTTCCAGCGAACTCAGCTGCAAATTGGTCAGCTTGGTCACGCCATCGACCAGCGTGGCCACATCGTCGCCAAACAATTCCGAAACGGTTTTATAAGAGGCTTTGGTGTCTTCGATCGTATCGTGCAACAGCGCGGTGATGATCGTGGCATCATCCAGTTGCTGTTCAGTCAGGATCGCGGCGACGGCCACGGGGTGCGTGAAATAGGGCTCGCCCGAGTGGCGAAACTGCCCCTCGTGCATCTTCGCGCCGTAATCATAGGCGGCGCGAATAAGATTTTCATGTGTCTTGGGGTTATAATTGCGGACCAGCGCGATCAGGTCGTCGGCAGAGATCATTTGGTCCGCACCTTAAGGCGTTAGCCTTGTCCCTGAGCCGCCATCAACTGACGTAGCAGCATTTCTTCGGTCATGCTGTCTTCGTCGGGCTTGTCAGCTGTTTCCTGACCCATCAAAAGCGCCATTGCGTCTTCTTCCGGCTCGTCGATTTCGATCTGGTTCTGGTTGCTTTCGATCATCCGCTCGCGCAGGTCGTCGGCACCTTGGGTTTCCTCTGCGATCTCACGCAGCGACACGACAGGGTTCTTGTCGTTGTCACGGTCAACAGTGACAGCGGAGCCCGCCGAAATTTCGCGCGCCCGGTGTGCGGCAAGCATCACCAGTTCAAAGCGGTTTGGAACCTTATCTACGCAGTCTTCGACTGTTACGCGGGCCATTTGAGTGCTCCTGCATCGGACAATAACATCAGAAGACGTGTATTTAGGCGCTTCCGCCCCTGATGACAAGGCGAAAACAAGCGCCAAAGCGACGCAGCGCCACGTGCTACAACGGCACGACCTCGGCCCGCAGCGCAGGGTCCAGCGCGTCGCGCATCTGTACCACGGTCTGCCCTGTCACCGGATGCACCCAGTCGGGTTCCACATCCGCCAGCGGCACCAGCACAAAGGCGCGTTCATGCATCCGCGGATGCGGCAGGATTAGCCGGTCCGGGGTCTCTTTCATCTGCTGCGCAAGCGGCAGATCGCGCCAGCGGGTATAGGTTTCACGATCCGGCAACACCAGATCCCCCACTGCTATCAGGTCCAGGTCGACCGTGCGCTGCCCCCATCGCTGCACCCGTTCCCGCCCCAGATCGGCCTCGATCCGATGTAGGGCTGCGATAATATCACCCGGGGCAGAATTCCACTTTAAGGAGAGTGCCGCATTGACGTAATCCGGTCCAGCGCCTGCAGGAAAGCACGGCGTCGCATAAAACGGGCTGGCTTTGCGAATCACTCCGCCCGCCTGTTCCAGCTGCGCATAGGCAGTTTTCAGCGTTTCTTCCGGCGTTCCGGCGAAAGACCGCTGATTTGACCCCACGGCAATCAGTATATCTGACCGGAATTGCATCAACTCAATGTCCCTTTTGACGCCCTGCATGGCTTGCAGCATAATTAAAAATACATATTTTCGCCCGGTACGCCCTGTCTTAATTCACCAACACACTCACGGAAACAGGCAGGCGGGGCGTTTTTCGAAAGGACGTTTCATGTTTTATAAGGACGAACGGCTCGCGCTGTTCATCGACGGGTCCAATTTGTATGCCGCAGCGAAAGCATTGGGTTTCGACATCGACTACAAATTGTTACGTCAAGAGTTCATGCGTCGCGGCAAGCTCCTCCGCGCATTTTACTACACTGCGCTTCTGGAAAACGACGAGTATTCCCCAATCCGCCCTCTGGTTGACTGGCTGAACTACAATGGCTTCACCATGGTCACCAAACCAGCCAAGGAATACACCGATTCCATGGGCCGCCGTAAGGTCAAGGGCAACATGGACATCGAATTGGCGGTCGATGCAATGGAGCTTGCTCCGCGTGTGGATCACATCGTTCTGTTTTCGGGCGACGGGGATTTTCGCCCGCTGATCGAAAGCCTGCAACGCCAGGGTGTTCGGGTTTCGGTTGTATCCACGATCCGCAGCCAGCCCCCGATGATCTCGGACGACCTGCGCCGTCAGGCCGACAACTTTATCGAGTTGGAGGAACTGAAGGACGTGATCGGCCGCCCGCCCCGCGAAGAGGACTTTGCTCCACGCCAGAACGCGGCAGCAAACGAACGCTAAGCGACGTACAGGCGCCGCCTGTTTCTGACCAACTGCGCTGCCATCTGGCGCGTGGCTCAATGCTGAACGGCCGGACCTCTGGCGCAAGAGGTCCGGTTTTTCTTGAAATAAATTTTTTCGTCTTATGTTATCTCACATACTTTAGTGAAAACGCCGCATAACACGACCCCCCGAATTGGGGGGGTGCAGGGGCAGATGCAAAGTAAAATAGCGGCCATCGACAAGGCCAAAGACATTCAAACACTTTGGGCACTGACGCTTGAAGGACTCGCCGAAAGCGGGATTGATCATGTCATTTACTTGACGGTGAACAGCGACTTCAGTGCGCCGTTCACGCTGACCAACCGGCCCGACATCTACACAACGTTGCAGCCGCAGGACGATCCGTTTCTGGCGCATTGCTGTCGAAGCTACACCATCAGCTTTACGGGCTACGAATTCCTGTCTGAACACGCCTACCTGCCCGACACAGCCAAGGATTTCATCAAAGACGCCGCAGCGCATGGATTTTTTTCGGGGCTTGGCATTCCCATGCGCCTGGAAGGATCGCAGCGCTTTGGCGGCTTCAACCTTGGCACTGGCCTGTCGCGCGCCCAGTTCGATGACCGGATCACCCCCAAAGCCGAAGCCTTGCGGTTTTTCTGCCTGATCGCGCACCGCAGGATCGAAGAGCTGGCCCGAGAACAGGACATTCAACCGGATCCAGCCTTTCGCGATCTGAAAGTCGCGCCAGGGTTCGCGGTGACCGCAGACCTCAGCGCGCGCGAAAGTGAGCTGATCTATCTGGTCGCCAGCGGACTCAGCCGCAAGGAATGTGCCCGGATGTGCGAAATCTCGCCGCATACGGTTTCGGACTACCTCAAGTCCGCTTATCGCAAACTGGGCGTGAAAAACCGCGCAGAAGCCGCGCAACTGATCTGGCGCAAAGGCGACTGAGCCGCGCCCACAGGGTTTACGCCGCCCGCCTGACGACCTACCTGTCACATGTCACCACCCCGGAGCCTGTCATGTCGTCCAAACCGCCCCTGACCCTGTATCTTGCCGCCCCGCGCGGGTTCTGCGCAGGCGTGGACCGCGCCATCAAGATTGTCGAAATGGCCCTGGAGAAGTGGGGCGCGCCCGTCTACGTGCGCCACGAAATCGTGCACAACCGCTTTGTCGTTGACGGATTACGCGACAAGGGGGCGGTGTTCGTCGAAGAACTGGACGAATGCCCCGACGACCGCCCAGTGATCTTTTCCGCCCACGGCGTCCCCAAGGCGATCCCAGCCGCCGCCGAAGGCCGCCAGATGGTCTATGTCGATGCCACCTGCCCGCTGGTCAGCAAGGTCCACATCGAAGCCCAGCGCCATTCCGAGGCTGGCTTGCAGATGATCATGATCGGCCATGCCGGGCACCCCGAAACCATCGGCACCATGGGCCAATTGCCCGAGGGCGAAGTCCTGCTGGTCGAAACGCCCGATGACGTCGCACACGTCGACGTGCGCGACCCCACGCAACTGGCCTATGTCACCCAGACAACGCTGAGCGTGGACGACACGGCCGACATCGTCGCCGCGCTCAAGGCGCGTTTTCCCGACATCGTCGGGCCGCACAAAGAAGATATCTGTTACGCCACCACCAACCGCCAGGAAGCGGTGAAGGCCATCGCGCCCAAATGCGACGCCATGCTGGTGGTGGGCGCGCCGAACTCGTCCAACTCGCGCCGTCTGGTCGAGGTGGGCGCACGTGCCGGCTGCGACTATGCCCAACTGGTTCAGCGCGCCGCCGACATCGACTGGCGCAGCCTGGAAGGCATCACCTCGATTGGCGTCACGGCAGGGGCATCCGCCCCCGAGGTGCTGATCAACGAAGTCATCGACGCGCTCAAAGCCCGCTTTGACGTGACAACCGAACTGGTCGAAACCGCCGTGGAACACGTCGAGTTCAAAGTCCCGCGTGTGCTGCGCGCCACCGCCTGAGGAGGTTTCCATGACAAAGACCACCGGCCTGAACCATCTTGGCCTGACCGTGCGCGATCTGGACACCACCACCGGCTTTTTTGTCAAATGCCTGGGCTGGCTGCAAACCGCCCAGGACCAGTCCTATCCGCGCACAACCGTGACCGATGGCAGCCTGCGCCTGACCCTGTGGCAGGCCGATGCAGATGCCCGCGACTTTGACCGTCGCGCGCAGATCGGCCTGCATCATCTGGCGCTGTCCGTACAGGATCAGGCACACCTGCTGGACACTGCCGAACTGGTCGCAGGCTGGCCCGGTGTGCGTGTCGAATTCATGCCCGAACAGATGGGCGACGGCCCACGCCAGCACATGATGTTCACCGAACCGGGTGGTCTGCGCATGGAACTGGTCTGGGACGGCCACTAAGACGACCACCTGACAGGACATGCCCACCATGAACACGATCCCCCGCGCACCTCTGGCCCTTGGCCTTCTGGGCCTGCTGCCCTTTGTCTGGGGCGCTGCCACGGTTCTTAGCCCCGATTTGGCCGACTGGTGCATCCGCACGTTGGGCGCGCGCTTTGTCGGCCCTTATGTGCAGCTGTTTTACGGCGCGGTGATCCTGTCGTTCATGTCCGGCGTGCTGTGGGGCTTTGCCACCAAAACCAGCGGCGCGCAGGCCGCCACCGGCTATGCGCTGTCGGTGATCCCGGCCCTCTGGGCCTTTGTCATGACCGGCAACGGGCCCGAGGCGGCGGGGCTTAACCTGATGGTGGGCTTTGCGGGCCTGTTGCTGCTCGACTTTGCCTTCTGGCGCTGGGGGCTGGCGCCGGTCTGGTGGATGCACCTGCGGGTACTGCTGACCGCTATCGTACTGATCTGTCTGGCCATCGGGATCTTTGCATGAGCGACAAGGCCACATTGGATGTCTACGCGGCCAAGGCCGCCGATTATGCCACCATGACCAATTACGAAGACCCGCAGCTCAGCGACTTCATGGCCACCCTTGGCACGGGCCGCGTGCTGGATCTGGGCTGTGGACCGGGTCGCGCCGCGGGGCGCATGGCGGACGCGGGCTTTGACGTGACGGCTATGGATGCCGTGCCAGAAATGGTGGCGATGGCCGCCCGCCACCCCGGCGTGACCGCCCAGCTTGGCACCTTCGACGACATCAGTGGCTGCTTTGACGGCATCTGGGCCAACTTCAGCCTGCTGCACGCACCGCGCAGCGACATGCCGCGCCATCTGGCGGCAATCAAATCCGCCCTGCGCGCGGGCGGCCTGTTTCACATCGGGATGAAGCTGGGCACCGGAACGGCCCGCGACAGCATCGGCAGGCTCTACACCTATTATTCCGAAGACGAACTGGCCGGCCTGCTGAGCGACGCAGGCTTTACCATCGACGCCCGCGCATATGGGCGCGACAAGGGGCTGGACGGCACCTATGCAGACTGGCTATGTCTGCGCGCTCATGGCTGATTTATTTGCATATACCGATGGCGCGTGCAGCGGCAATCCCGGCCCGGGCGGCTGGGGTGCCTTGATGCTCGCAATGGACAATGGTGCGGTCGTCAAACAGCGCGAGTTGAAAGGCGGCGAAGCGGCCACCACCAACAACCGTATGGAACTGCTGGCCGCGATCAACGCGCTTGAGGCGCTGGAGCGGCCCAGCAAGATCACCGTGGTGACCGACAGCAACTACGTCAAAAACGGGATCACAGCGTGGATCTTCGGCTGGAAGAAAAACGGCTGGAAAAACGCGGCAAAGAAACCCGTGGCCAATGCCGAACTGTGGCAGCGACTGGATCAGGCGCAGGCCCGCCACGACGTGACCTGGAAATGGGTCAAGGGCCACGCAGGACACCCCGAAAACGAACGCGCCGATGCGTTGGCGCGCGCTGGCATGGCCCCCTTCAAGACCAAGTCGAAATGAGACTGGTCGCCTGCCCCGTGGCCCTGCACCCAGACGGAGCACCGCGCCGTCTGGCCATCGCGACCCATCCGCAGCCTGCACTGGTCCACGCCGACATCGCCCCCAACGCCCGTCCCGAAAACACCGCCGCACAGGCGCTTTATGCCACCGGAGGGCTGGAAACACGCGCCGCGCTGCTGCTGGGCACCTCTGAAGACATCATCGCGGGCGAGCGCTGGCATTTCGCCCTGTGCCGCACAGTGCCACCCGTGCGCGCCCAATGGCAGAACGCGGGCCCCGACGGCACCCTGCAACGCTTTGGCTGGCTGGCGCTGGACGACACACTGCCCGACGGCCTGACCGCGCCCCACAGCCGCGCCATCGACTGGATCAAGGCCGCGCTATGAGCTGGCTGGCCCTTCTCGATTTCGGCTCGGTCATGATCTTTGCGCTGACCGGCGCGCTGGTCGCCAGCCGCGCGCAGATGGACCCCGTGGGGTTCCTGTTCATCGCCTGCCTGACCGCCATGGGCGGCGGCACCCTGCGCGACGTGCTGCTGGACCGCAATCCTGTGTTCTGGATCGCCCAGCCCACCTATATCGCCGTCGCCTGCGGGGCGGCCATCGTGGTGTTCTTCACCGCCCACCTGCTGGAAAGCCGCCTGCGCACCTTGGTGTGGCTGGACAGTCTCGCGCTGGCCATCGCGGTCCCTGCGGGCGCGGGCGTGGCGCTGGACCTTGGCGCACCCGCCCCGATCATCATCCTGATGGGCATGATCACCGGCTGCATGGGCGGCCTGATGCGCGACGTGGTTGTGGGCGACGTGCCCGTGGTGCTGAAACAGGGCGAACTTTACGTCTCGGCGGCCTTCGGCGGCGCGCTGGCGCTGTGGCTGACGTCGACCTACATCGCCACCGGCCTGCCTGCACTGGCCGCAGGCGCGGGCGTCACGTGGGCCTTGCGTGCCGGATCACTGGCCTTTGGCTGGCAACTGCCCACCTACCGCTCGACGCCGCCGAAATCCTGAACCCGATTGCTTCTCTGGTTCGAGAACCTTCCCCGAAGGGCCGACCGGCTACCTGCGCCAATGGGTCGGGACAATGATCAACGCCCCGATGCTGGACACAATCGCGTTCAGCCCCGCACTGTTGAAGCCAAAGCCGAACATCAGCCGCACAAAGTAGAACAGAAACGCACCGCCAATGCAGATGATGATGCTTTGCAAAATACCATTGCGGGTAAAGCCCGAGCGTTCGGAAAGGTAACCAACGATCCCCGCAATCACCACGGTGCCGATCAAAACGGGAAACATCGCGCGCTCCTAAAGCTGGCTGCCTGCGGGCAAGGCCGTGCCGCGCAGAAACTCTGTGGCATCCTGCGCCCCGCGCCCGGCCTTTTGCAAGCGGGTCAACTGCACCGCCCCCGTGCCACAAGCAACGGTCAGCGCATCATCCAGCACCTCACCCGCATCCCCCTGTCCTTCGGCCAACCGGCTGCCCAGCACCTTGATGCGCACGCCATCGTGGTCAAACCACGCCCCCGGAAACGGTGACAGCCCGCGAATTTGCCGGTCCACCGCAACCGCATCCGCCGACCAGTCCAGCGCCGCCTCGGCCTTGTCGATCTTGTGGGCATAGGTGACGCCATCCTCGGGCTGCACCTGCGGCGTCAGATCATCCAACTGGCCCAGCGCCCGCACGACCGCCACAGCGCCCAGCGCGCTCAGCCGGTCGTGCAGTTGCGCCGTGGTCTCGGTTGCTCCAATCGGCGTCGCTTCGCGCAACAGCACCGGCCCGGTGTCCAGCCCGGCCTCCATCTGCATGATGCACACGCCGGTTTCCGCATCCCCCGCCATGATCGCGCGGTGTATCGGCGCCGCCCCGCGCCAGCGCGGCAACAGGCTGGCGTGAATGTTCAGACAGCCCCGCACAGGCGCGTCCAGGATCGCTTGCGGCAGGATCAGACCATAGGCGACGACCACGGCCACCTCCGCCTGCAACGCCGCAAACTCGGCCTGCGCCTCGGGTGATTTCAACGACACCGGATGGCGCACCTGCAATCCCAGCGCCTCGGCGCGGGCATGAACCGGCGTCGGGCGGTCCTTCTTGCCCCGCCCCGCAGGACGCGGCGGCTGGCAATAGACGGCGGCAATTTCGTGACCCGCTTCAACCAGCGCGTCCAGCACCGGCACCGAAAAATCGGGCGTGCCCATAAAGATGATGCGCATAGGGTATCCTTTCCTGACAGGCACGGGGCTCAGCGGGATTTGCGCGCCTTGCGGATCAGCATATCGCGTTTCACACGGCCCAGATTGTCGAAATACATCCGCCCCGCCAGATGGTCGATCTGATGCTGCACCGACCGCGCCTCCAGCCCTTCGAAATCACGCCGGTCAATCACGCCCTGGGCGTTCAGAAACCGCACGGTCACCGCCTTGGGGCGGACGATCTCGGCGTGCACACCAGGCAGATTGGGCGAGGCTTCGGTCCCCGCCTCAACCGCGTCCGAGGCCATCAGAACCGTCGGATTCGCCAGCAAAATGCGACGGCTGCGGTCCGGCGTGGCATCAACCACCGCCACTTGCAGCATCACCCCGATTTGCGGCGCTGCCAGCCCGACACCGGGCATCGCGTCCATCGTCTCGACCATATCGGCCCAAAGGGCGTGGATGCCATCGGTGATCTCGTCCACCGGCGCCGCCGCCGTGCGCAGACGTTTGTCAGGCCATGGCACGAAAGGGTGCAGGGTCATGTGGCGGCCTCGTCATAGTCGGCCAGCAAGGCCGCGCGGGCATCTGCGTCGAGACGGTCAAAGGTCAGCACACCGTCCAGATGGTCATATTCATGCTGCGCACAAACCGCGTCAAATCCGGTCAGGTCACGAGAATGCCGCGCTCCGTCAAGACCGGTATAGGTCAGCCGTACCGCCGCAGGGCGTGTCACCGCAGCCGACACGCCCGGAATAGAAAGACAGCCTTCGTTGTTCGTTACGGGGCTGTTGTCCAGCACTTCGATCTGCGGGTCGATGCACACCAGCGGATCGGGCGCGCCCTCTTTCCAGCCGGTGTCCATCACGAAAATCCGCAACATCTCGCCAATCTGCGGTCCTGCCAGCCCGCGCCCGGGGGCCGCGTACATGGTTTCCAGCATATCCGCCGCCAGTATCTGAACCTCGGCCGTCACCTCGCCCACCTCAGCGCAAGGCTGCGTCAGGCGCACATCGGGCCAGGTCAGGATCGGGCGCGTGCTCATGGCTTGTCGCGGGCCAGTTCGCGCTTCAGCTTGGTCATCTTGCGCGTGATCATCTGGCGCCGCAGCGGCTTGAGATAGTCGATGAACAGCTTACCGTCCAAATGGTCGATCTCGTGCTGCACGCAGGTGGCCCAGAGCCCGCCCATCTCTTCCGTGTGCTCCTTGCCGTCCCGGTCGATCCAGCGCACCTGCACCTCGGCGGGGCGGGTCACGTCGGCGAAATGCTCGGGGATCGACAGACAGCCTTCTTCATAGACGTTCGTCTCTTCCGAGGACGCGATGATCTCGGGGTTGAACATGATCAACGGACGGGGCGCCTCGCCCTCGGCCTTGACGCAATCCAGCACGATCAGCCGCTCCAGCACACCCACCTGGGGCGCTGCCAATCCGATGCCCGGCGCATCGTACATGGTGGCCAGCATATCATCGCCAAGGCTGCGCAGGTCGTCCGTCATGTCGGTGACGGGCGTGCACAGCTTCTTGAGCCGGGGGTCGGGGTGCAACAGGATCGGGCGTTTCATGGCAGGTCATGTAGGACAACACGGGCGGCGGTGCAACGGCCCCTTGCGCTTGGCCGTCAGCGCGTTAGCAATACAGGCGCAAATCACAGGAGAGAGCCACATGAGCTTTGATGACATCGTAGACCGCCGCGGCACCCATTGCGCAAAATGGGACATGATGGACAAGCTGTATGGTGTCTCTGCCGACGACGGGCTGGCGATGTGGGTGGCGGACATGGATTTCGCCCCGCCCCAATGCGTCTTGGACGCGTTGCAGGCACGGGTCGATCACGGCATGTTCGGCTATTTCGGTGACGACAGCGAATATCACGCGGCGATCCAGTGGTGGATGAAAGAACGTCATGGCTGGGACATCCAGCCCGAGTGGATCTTTACCACCCACGGGCTGGTGAACGGGGCCGCCATGTGCATCGACGCCTATACCCAGCCGGGCGATGGTGTGGTGATGTTCACGCCGATCTATCACGCCTTTGCCCGCGTGATTAATGCCGCCGACCGGGGCGTGGTCGAATGCCAGATGGCCCTGAACGACGGGCGGTACGAACTGGATTTCGACGCATGGGACGCGCAACTGGACGGCAGCGAAAAGCTGCTGCTGCTGTGCAGCCCGCACAACCCCGGTGGCCGCGTCTGGACCAAAACCGAGCTGGAAGGCGTCGCAGCCTTTGCCAAGCGGCATGACCTGATCATCGTTTCGGACGAAATTCACCACGATCTGGTGATGCCCGGCAACACCCACATCCCGATGGCCAAGATCGACGGCATCACCGACCGTCTGGTGATGATGTCGGCCACGACCAAAACCTTCTCGATCGCCGGCGCCCATGTCGGCAATGTCATTATTCAGGACGAAACACTGCGCGCCAAGTTCGCCAAACGCATGGGCGCGCTGGGTCTGTCGCCCAACGCTTTTGGCCTGTTCATGGCAACCGCGGCCTATTCGCCCGAGGGGGCGAAGTGGGTCGATGACGTGATGGAATACATCGCAGGCAACGCGCGCATTTTCGATGCCGGCGTCAATGCGATCCCGGGACTTAAAGCGATGCCCTTGCAAGCGACCTACCTCAGCTGGGTCGACTTCGCTGGCACCGGCATGAGCCGCGAGGAAGTCACCCGCCGCATCGAGAAGGACGCGCAGATTGCCGCCAACTACGGGCCGACCTTCGGCAAGGGCGGCGAGACGTTCATGCGCTTCAACATCGCCACCCAGCGCAGCCGTGTCGAAGAGGCGGTGGCGCGTCTGACCAAAGCGTTCAGCGACTTGCAGTAAGCGGCACAATTCCAGCGGCATGACAGGTCGGGCTGCAACAGCCCGACCTTTTTCGTTTCACCCGCGCCTGCGCCACAGCACCCAGACCGTCAGCCCCAGCACCAGACACTCGGCCACCGGGCCTGCCAGCCAGATCCCCACCTCTCCCCAGACCACCGGCAACAGCAACGTCAGCGGTAGCCCGAACAGATAGGTGCGCGACAGGCCCAACAATCCCGCACGCGGCGCGTCTCCGATGGCCTGAAAATGCGTCGCCACCATCATCAACGGCCCGAACAGAAACATCGTCGCCGTGGTGATCGGCAGGATCCGCGCCACCTGTGCCACGATCTGCGGCTCATCCACAAAGACCGCGCCCAGCCACGGCGCCCCCAGCAGATAGACCGCCTGCACCACGGCCCCGTAGGCAAGGCCCAGAACCACAGCCACGCGCAAGGCTGCCTGCACCCGCTCCTCCTGCCCTGCGCCATAGACATTCGCGGTGATCGTCTGGAATGCCATCGACAGCCCCAGCAAAGGCAGAAACGCAAAGGTCATCAACCGCGAGATGATGCCAAAGGCCCCTGCAATCGCATTGAACTGCGCGCCTCCCCAAAGCTGGATCGCAACCAAGGTCAAAGCCGCCGACAACGACAGCCCGATATACCCCAGACTGGACGGCGCCCCCAAGGCCAGCAACCGCCCCCAATGCGCTGGCCGCATGGGCCACAGCGCAACACGCGGCTGCCCGCGCCTAACCGCCAGAACGACAAGCCCCGCGCAAAGTTGCGAAAGCAACGTGCCAAAGGCGGACCCCGGCACGCCCAATCCGATCCACACCACGAACAGCGCATTAAAGGCGATGTTCAGCAGGGCCGCCATCAGCATGATGCCTGCCATCGCGCTCATCCGCCCTTGGGCGCGCAGTGCGTCCACACCGATGCCCACCAGAAAGCCCAGAGGCGACCCGAAAACCAGAATCTCCAGATACAGATGCCCGGTCTGCGCCAGCCCGATATCACCCGCCGCGATCCAGATCGCCAGCGGCATGCCAAACGCCACAAACAGCGCCATCAGCACCAGGCTGACCAGCATCGCCAGCTGCAGGGCACTGCCCAGCAGGGCCTGCCCACGCGGGCCATCCCCTGCCCCTAACGCCTGTGCATAAAGCGCCGAGAATCCGCTGGACACCAATGTCGAAAGCGCCACCAGCATCATGTAAAGCGGGAACATAAGAGTCACGGCAATCACCGCACGCGCGCCGACAAAGACCCCCAGAAAATAGGCATCGACCACGGCAAAGGCCCCGTTGACCCCCATCACCAGAATGATGGGCGCGGCGGTGCGCAAAAACAGCGGCAGCAACGGGCCGCTGGTAAAAATATTGGAAGCGGGCGCATGCGTCATGGCGCACCCACGAAGGACAGATAAAACATCTCGAGCCTCTTTCGGTCTCAGATGCGGTATCGGGAAGGGGCTCGCGTTGCCGTCGGACCGCATGTGTACCAAAGAAAGGGACCAGATGCCGGTTCCCGAACTTCACCATCATTGCGAGCGGCAGGGGTCGGGCCCTGCGCTGCGATTACACGCGGGCCGGTTTTTCGTCAAGCGTGACGCAAATTACATCTCGATGGCAGGGCGGTCCGACAGCAGGGCCACAGGCGCGTCCGGCGATTTCTCAAAGTCCAGCGCAGGTTTGTCCGCAACCGCAGTGGCGCGCTTGAACTCATAGTTCATCTCGCCCGCCTCTTCGTCCGAGGCGACAATCAGGCACTGAAACAGGTGAATGGCCCCGTCGTACAGATCGACATAGCCGCGCAGATAGGGCGCCGTGGACGCATCCACCGAAAACCCTGTTTTCCACATGCGCAGCACGGGATGTGTCACCCCGTCGATGTTCACACGCAGACGAGACGCTTTTTTCAGACCGGACAAACGTGCGCTGTCCAGACCGGCTTGTACTTCTTTGGGCAGAAATGTCGTCATGATCGTCCCCAGTGCTGTCGCATTGAAACTTGGCGCTTCTTTACCCCGCTTCAAGTGAATTTCTGATGAATTCCAAATTGCTGCGCTGCGGCTGTTGCAGAAATGTGCACCTGCGCAGGGGGCCTGCGCGGTGGCACCGCTGTGCCTTTGCCCCCCTGCGCCCTAGGTATGTCCCAAGCAGCAAGGGAGATTACGCATGGGTTTGCTCGTAGATGGCAAGTGGCAAGACAAATGGTACGATACGGACTCTTCGGGCGGCAAGTTCGAACGCTCTGAATCCAAGTTCCGCAACTGGATCACCGCTGACGGATCGGCAGGCCCTTCCGGCGAAGGCGGATTTGCCGCCGAATCGGGACGCTACCATCTCTATGTGTCCTACGCCTGCCCCTGGGCCCACCGCGCATTGATCTTTCGCAACCTCAAGGGGCTGACGGATCACATCGGAGTGTCGGTTGTTCACCCCGAAATGCTGGGCGACGGATGGACCTTTGACACCGATTTTGAGGGGGCCACCGGCGACAGGCTGTTCGGCCTGCCCTATGCCCGCGACATTTACACCCGCGCCAACCCGACATTCACGGGGCGCGTGACCGTGCCGATCCTGTGGGACAAGCAGCGCGAAACCATCGTGAACAACGAAAGCGCCGAGATCATCCGCATGTTGAACAGCGCGTTCAACGACATCACGGGCAACACCGACGACTATTGGCCGCAGGAGTTGCGCGACGCCATCGCACCGGTGAACGACCGCATCTACGACACGTTGAACAACGGCGTATACAAATCCGGCTTTGCCACCTCGCAAGAGGCCTATGACGAGGCCGTGCACCCGCTGTTCGACACGCTGGAATGGCTGGAAGACCGCCTGAGCCAGAACCGCTATCTGATGGGCGATCAGATCACCGAGGCCGACTGGCGGCTGTTCACGACACTGGTGCGCTTCGACAAGGTTTATAACACCCATTTCAAATGCAACCGCGCGCGGATTACCGACTATCCCAACCTGTGGGCCTATACGCGCGAGCTGTACCAATGGGAGGGCGTGGCCGAAACGGTCAACTTCGATCACATCGTGCGTCACTATTACTACAGTCACGACAACATCAATCCGAACCGGATCATCCCGATCAATCCCGACCCTGATTTCAACGCGCCACACGGGCGCGGCTGAGTTCAGGCGGACTTGGGGCGTCTTTGACAATAATGCTCGACCATCGCCGCCAGATCTTCTGGCGGCGTTCCGCTCTGCACAAAGGCACAGGCGTTCTGGGCGTGGGCAAAGATCGACCCGTCGGAAAAGAACGACGTGTTGGTGACAAAGATGACCTTCGCCTGCGGGCAGCGATAGCTGGCAAAGTCCGACACGGCCAGTGCGCTGCCCTCGTCCAATACCAGGTCCAGAATGATGATCCCCGGTTCATCCTCGGCGATCTGTCGGGTGGCGTCCTCCTGGGTGGTTGCCACGCGCACCACCATTCCCGAGCGTTCCAGATGCCTGCGCCACAGATCGGCCAGCGCAAGCTCGCTTTCTACGATCAGCACATTCATCAGCTTCCCGGCCCCCGCCTGCGCTCAACACTGTCTCAAGCAGTCTGCCCAAAATGTTAACAAAGGGTTAATTGCTGTGGCCAATTCCTAACAAGTCGGGAAACGCGCCTAAAACGGCTTGTTTCCGCCAATGACACGGTGTGAATAGGTCAATAATCGACCTATTCGCGGCAAAGGACATCTGCGTGGCACAAAAAAGAGATCATGGCGGCGATCTGGATCAGGCGATGGCCCGCTTTGGGGGCGGTCGCAGTGATTGGGTGGACCTTTCGACGGGAATCAACCCGGTCCCCTACCCCGTGCCTGCAATGCCCGACGCCGCATGGACCGCCCTGCCCGATGCCACCGCCACCGCAGAACTGGAAGCCGCCGCGCGCCGGTTCTGGAATGTCCCCGACACCGCCGACGTGCTGGCCGCCCCCGGCGCATCGGCCCTGATCGCGCAAATGCCGCGGCTGGCACATCCGGCCAGCGTCGCCATCGCGGGGCCAACCTATAATGAACACGCCGCGGCCTTTCAGGCCCATGGCTGGGACGTGGGGCTGAGCGGTGCCGCGCAGGTTCTGGTCAATCCCAACAATCCGGACGGGAAGTTGTGGACGGCGCAGGATCTGACCGGCGACCTGCTGGTGATCGACGAAAGCTTTTGCGAGGTAACGCCCGATGCTTCGCTGATGGCGCAAGCGGCCCGGCCCGGCACAGTGATCCTGAAAAGCTTTGGCAAGTTCTGGGGACTGGCCGGACTGCGTCTGGGCTTTGCCATTGGCGATCCTGCCCTGATCGATGCGCTGCGCACCATGCTGGGGCCGTGGCCCGTGTCGGGCATTGCCCTCGCCACCGGCACCGCCGCCCTCTCCGACCCCGACTGGGCCACGCAAACCCGCGCACGTCTGACGCAGGACGCCACGCGGCTGGACGATATCATGAAAGCCAAAGGGGCCACCGTGGTCGGCGGCACCGACCTGTTCCGCCTGTACGACGTTGACGATGCCGCCGCATGGCGCGACCGTCTGGCTGCCGCCCATATCTGGAGCCGCGTCTTTCCCTATTCCAACACATGGCTGCGCCTTGGCCTGCCCGCCCCCGACCGTTGGGCACAGATCGAGGCCGCCTGATGGATACTGCCCCCTTGCTGCTGTGCGCCCTGCTTCTGGATGCCGCATTGGGCGAACCGAAATGGCTGTGGGCACGGCTGCCACATCCTGCGGTGCTGATGGGGCGCGCGGTCAGCACCCTCGACCAGCGGCTGAACACTGGTCCCAACCGCAAATGGCGCGGCATTTTTGCTGTCGCGCTGCTGGTGCTGGGCGGCGGAGCCATCGGTGCGGGCCTGTCCCTGTTCGGCCCCGTCATCATCACCCTCGCCGCCGCGATCCTGCTGGCGCAGCGGTCGCTGGTCCAGCATGTCAGCGCCGTGGCCGACGGCCTGCGCATGTCGCTGCAACAGGGGCGCCGCAACGTGGCAATGATCGTCAGCCGCGACACCCGCGACATGGACGCCAGCGCCACCGCACGCGCCGCCATCGAAAGTGCTGCCGAAAACCTCAGCGATGGCGTCATCGCCCCCGCCTTCTGGTTCCTGATCGGCGGCCTGCCGGGGCTGGTGATCTACAAGGCCGTGAACACCGCCGACAGCATGATCGGCTATCGCACCGAGAAATACCTGCACTTCGGCTGGGCCGCCGCGCGTCTGGACGATGTGCTGAACTGGATACCCGCCCGCCTGACCGCTCTGATGATCGCGGCCCTGTCCGGCGGCCTGAACCAATGGCAGCCCATCACCGCAGACGCCCGCCGCCACCGCAGCCCCAACGCAGGCTGGCCCGAAGCCGCAATGGCCCGCGCGCTGAACATCGCGCTGGCAGGTCCGCGCAGCTACGACGGCACGATTCAGCCGCTGGCATGGGTCAACGCAGGCGGACGTGTGCCGCTGACAGCAGCAGACATTGACGCCGCCTGTGCGATACTGTGGAAGACATGGGGAATATTTCTGGGCCTTGCGGTCCTTCTTTCGTTGTTCTGAACTGGACCCGACATGCTGCGCTTTGCTTCTTTCGCCCTTGCCCTGACACTGCCCGTGACCGCCTTTGCCCAATGCGGCGGCTCTTTCGCCGACTTCAAGGCGGGGCTGAAAACCGAAGCAGTCAGCATGGGCATCCCCGCCGCATCCGCCGATTCGTTCCTCTCAGGCGTCACTCAAGACCCGGCGGTGCTGAAAGCCGATCAGGCGCAAGGCGTGTTTCAGAAACCGTTCATCGAGTTTTCGCGCCGCCTGATCTCGTCGCAGCGGCTGGACAAGGGAAAACAACTTGCCCAGCAATACGACAGCGTCTTTGACAACATCGAAGCAACCTATGGCGTCAACCGCACCGTGCTGTTGGCCTTCTGGGCGTTTGAAACGGACTATGGCGCGTTTCAGGGTGACTTTAACACAGCCAACGCGCTGGCCACGCTGGCCCACGACTGCCGCCGCCCCGACCTTTTCCGCCCTCAGGTGCTGGCCGCGATGCAACTGCACGCCGCCGACGACTTTGACCCGCGCACGACCACCGGCGCCTGGGCCGGCGAGATCGGCATGGTCCAGATGCTGCCCATGGATATCATCGAAAACGGTGTCGATGCCGACGGCGACGGACATGTCAGCCTGAAGACATCCGCTCCCGATGCGCTGACTTCGGGCGGCAAGATGCTGCATCATCTGGGCTGGCAGGCCGGGCAGCCATGGCTGCAAGAGGTCAGCGTGCCCGCCTCGATGGACTGGTCACAAAGCGGGCTGGAAACGGTGAAATCGACGGCAGACTGGCAGGCGCTTGGCGTCGAGGCACGCAACGGCACGCTGGCCGACCTGCCCGCCTCGCTGATCCTGCCGCAGGGCCACAAGGGGCCGGCCTTCCTCGCCTATCCCAACTTCAACGTCTATTTCGAATGGAACCAGTCGTTCACCTACGTGCTGACAGCCGCCTATTTCGCCACCCGCCTGGACGGCGCACCCGTCTATGACGCGGGCAACCCCGACGCCGGACTGGACAGCAACCAGATGAAGCAGTTGCAACAGCGTCTGTCAGACAAGGGCTATGACGTGGGCAAGATTGACGGCATTCTGGGGTCAGGCACCCGCATCGCCGTGCAGGCCGAACAAAAACGTCTGGGCCTGCCCGCCGACGCATGGCCCACGCCCGCCTTGCTGAACCAACTTTAAAGGACACCTCACATGGCTCTCAAGAAATCCAGCGCCCAGATGGTCGCCGACGCCCGCGCCCGCATCGAGGAAATCGAAACCGCCGACCTGATTGCCATGGTGGATGATCCCAGCGTGCAGATCGTCGACCTGCGAGACCCGCGCGAACGCGAGCGCACCGGCTTCATCCCCGGCAGCTTTCACTGCCCGCGCGGCATGCTGGAGTTCTGGGTTGATCCCGACAGCCCCTACTTCAAGGACATCTTCGCCGAGGATCGCAAATTCGTGTTCCACTGCGCCTCGGGTTGGCGCTCGGCGATTTCGGTCGATACGTTAAATGACATGGGATTCAAGGCGGCCCATCTCAAGAACGGTTTCTCGGAATGGGTGAAAATGGGCGGACCTGTTGAATCCAAGGGATGAATCCTGATCCCGCCCGGGGATAGGCAAGAATCCGCCCTATGTCTCCAGACATAAGGAACCGAAATTACTCAAAAATACCCGGAACAACCAACGATCCGCCCGTGTTCTGCTGACATCAAGTCATCACGATCAGGAGGATCACATGAAACATTTTCTCGCTACGACTGCCGCCGCTGCCCTCATGGCAACAACTGCCTACGCGCAGACCGCAGAAACACAATCGCCTTTCGTCGATTCATCCTCTGAAGCCGTGGCCGGTGCACAAACCGTGCGCGCCTCGGACCTGATGGGCAAAGCCGTTTACGTCACCGAGACTGATGTATCCGGGAACGAAATCGACACAGATGCCATCGAATGGGAACGTGTCGGCGAAGTGAACGACCTTGTCATGAGCCCCGGTGGTGAAGTGAACGCTGTCCTGCTGGACATCGGTGGCTTCCTGGGCATCGGCGAGCGCAGCGTTGCGCTGAGCATGGACCAGCTGCAACTGGTCAGCGGTATGAACGACGGCAATGACTATTATGTCGTGTTCAACGGCACAGCCGCATCGCTGGAAAACGCACCGGAATATGATGGTTCGGCCATCGGCGCATGGGCAGAAGACACCCAGGCTGACAACGCCGCAGCCGACAACGCTGCAACGGGTGCTGTGGCAACCGACACAGCAGCAACCGACATGGAAAAATCGGCTGATCCCGCGATGGCCAATTCGGACACCGCGGCGACCGACCCTGCGATGACCGAAACAGACTCGGCCGCAGCCGACAGTGACATGAAAGCCGACGATCCCGCGATGGCCGACACGGACACCGCAGCCACCGACGACATGGCAGCCGACAAATCCATGGACACCGCCAACGCTGACGGTGCCGCCATGGAAGACGAAGGCAGTGTATATTCCGCAGCCCCCCCGGCTGTGAATGTTGACGGCTGGTCGCAGGTCGAACTGTCCGAGCTGACAACCGAAGATCTGACAGGTGCCGTCGTGTTCGACGCGCAGATGAAAGACATCGGTGAAGTTGGCGAACTGTATGTCTCGGCTGACGGTCAACTGACCGGTGCCGAACTGGACATCGGTGGCTTCCTGGGCATTGGCGAAGACCACGTCCGTGTGGACATGGAAAGCCTGAACATCCAGCGTGATGCCGAAGCTGGCGAAGTGCGTGTCTACGTCGACATGACCGAAGAAAGCCTGAAAGCGATGAAAGAAACCAAGTAAGGTTTCCTTTCTAGCGCAGCCTTTCGCCCGTCCCTTCGGGGGCGGGCGTTTTCGTGCGCGGGTCCTGGGCGCTCATGACGGCTCAATCCGATCATCCCGGATATGCCGCCAACGGATTTGGACAAACCGGCTGTCCCCGGATAGGTTCGGACTACGGATGCCCAAACAAGGACCGGTGCAATCGTGGAACAGTTCGGCGTAGAGTTGTGGCTGTCTGACGGCCCCATCGTCACAGGTGCGGCGGGTTTCCGGTTTCCCACGCGCATGGCCGTGATTCGGTTGCCGGACCAAGGCGGGCTATGGGTCTGGTCGCCGGTGGCATTGACACAGAACTTGCGCCGCGCGGTCGATGCGCTTGGCCCGGTCCGTCACATCATAGCCCCGAACAGCCTGCACCACACGTTTCTTGCCGACTGGGCGACGTGCTATCCGAATGCGGTGGTTCACGCGGCTCCCGGTCTGCATGAACAGGATGCCGGAACGTCGATCCATTCCACACTGGGTGATCTCCCCGACCCCGCTTGGGCCGGTACGATTGATCAGGTTGTCGTCTCGGGTAACCGGATCACGACAGAGGTCGTGTTCTTTCACCGGCCATCCGCCACGGTTCTGGTGACCGACCTTGTGCAACAGATCCCGCAGGGATGGTATCGCGGCTGGCGCGCGGTGGTGGCCCGGCTCGACCTGATGACAGCCCCCGTCCCCTCAGTGCCACGCAAGTTCCGCATGGCAACCAAGGACAAAGCCGCAAGCCAGGACGCGGTGCGGCGCATCCTGGAATGGCCTGCCGAAAGCCTTGTGATGGCGCACGGCACCCCGCTTCGGTCAGGTGGAAAAGAAGCGCTGCGGCACGCGTTCCAATGGCTGATGCGATAGCCGGTCCGTAGAGCCAAGTGCCCTCAAACCGGCTTCAGGCCACCAGTTTCGCCGCCTTTTTCAGATCGACCGAGACAAGCTGGCTCACGCCCTGTTCGCCCATGGTCACGCCGAACAGCCGGTCCATCCGCGCCATCGTCACCGCGTGGTGCGTGATGATCAGGAACCGCGTGTCCGTCTGGCGGCACATCTCGTCCAAGAGGTCACAGAACCGCGTCACGTTGGCATCATCCAGCGGCGCGTCGACCTCGTCCAGCACACAGATCGGCGCGGGGTTGGCCAGGAACACCGCAAAGATCAGCGCCATCGCCGTCAGCGTCTGCTCGCCCCCCGACAACAGGCTGAGCGTCGACAGCTTCTTGCCCGGCGGCTGGCACATGATCTCCAGACCGGCCTCAAGCGGATCATCCGATTCCACCATCACCAGATTGGCCTCACCGCCGCCGAACAGGTGGGTAAAGAGCAACGAGAAATTGCTGTTCACCTGCTCGAACGCCGTCAAAAGCCGCTCGCGGCCTTCGCGGTTCAGGCTGGCAATGCCCGACCGCAACGTCTTGATCGCCTCTTCCAGATCAGCCTTTTCGCTGACCAGTGTGTCATGCTCTTCCTGCACCTCGCGCGCGTCTTCCTCGGCGCGCAGGTTCACCGCGCCCAAAGCCTCGCGCTGGCGTTTCAGACGGTTCACATCCGCTTCCAACGCGTCCGAGCGGGGCATCTGGCCGGGGTCCATATCCAGCGCGGTCAGCAATTGGTTCGGGGTTTGCTGCTGCTCTTCGGCGATGCGCTCTGCCGCCGCCTGTACCGTCTCGCGCGCGGCTTCGGCGCGGGCTTCGCTGGCCGCACGGGCCTCGCGCGCCTCAGAGGCAGCACGCTCCGCCTCGCGCTCGGCCACTGTCGCTTCGCGCAGCACGCCCTCGGCCACGCTCAGCGCATCGGTGGCGGCAGCCTTGCGGTCCTCGCCCTCGGCCATCATCTCGGACAGGTCGGCGCGTTTGGCGGCCAGCTCGTTGGGCACGGCCTGCGCCGCCTTCAGTTCGGCCTCGGATTGGGCCTTGCGCTCGACCAGTTCGGCGCTGCGTTTCTCGGCAGTCTCCAACCGGTGCCGCCAGCCGGACAGCTCCTTGGTCACCTCCTGCGACCGCCGTGTGCGGGCCTCGCCCTCGCGGCGCAGTTCATCCTGTGCCGACCGGCGCGACATCATGGTGATCCGCGCCGCCTCGACAGTCATGCGCAGGTCTTCGACAGCCCCACGCGCCTCGTCCACATCGTCCAGCTCGTCCAGCGCCCGTTGCGCCTCCAGCACACGGGACCGGGCTGCCATCGCCTCTTCCTCGTGACGCTTCACCGCCATCGACAGCGATTCCAGCCGTCCCTCGGCCAGGTTCCGATCCGCCTCGGCCCGGCTAAGCGCACGGCCCGCATCGGCCACCAGACGATCCGCCTCGCGCCGTGCCTCGCGGGCGGCCTTGTCGGCGTTCGACAACTCGGACAGCCGCGCCGTCAGCGCCTCATGCGCGGACCGCGCGCCCTCGGCCCGCTGGCTGGCGTGCTCCAGCCCCTGCTTCAGTTCTTCCAAACGGTTCAATTGTTGCAACCGCAACGCCGCCGCCGACGGGGCATCCTCTGCCCAGGCACGGAACCCGTCCCAGCGCCACAGATCCCCCTCGGGTGACACCAGCCGCTGACCCGGCTTCAACTGCTCTTGCAGGCGCGCGGCATCCTCGGAGTCACACAGACCGATCTGCGACATGCGACGGGTCAGAACCTCGGGCACCGACACATGCTGGGTGATCGGCGTGACCCCTGCGGGCAGCGGCTGATCGCTGTCATAGGCAGGCAACACGGCCCATCCCGAAGGCCCGTCGCCATCAACCTGAGGCGCGCGCAAATCGTCAGCCAGCGCGGCCCCCAACGCCTTTTCAAAGCCTTTCTGAACCTGCAAACGGTCCAAGATCTGCCCGCCCTCGGCCGTGTCCCGCTCGACCAGTTTCGCCAAGGCACCCACTTCGGCGCGCAGGGCGTTCATCTCGCCTTCGGCCTCGGAGCGTTCGGCGCGGGCATCGGCCTCGCGGGTCTGCGCATCCGCGCGGGCAATCTCGGCGGCGGTCAGGGCGGCATCGGCCCGCTGCGCGGTTTCCTCGGCCACGCGCGACGCCTGTTCGGCTGCCTCGAAGTCGCTGCCCGCCTTGGTCAGCGCCGCCTGCGATGCAGCGACGGCATCCCGCGCCTTGGTCGCTTCGCTTTCCGAGCGTTCCTCGGTCTTGCGGCTGTCATCCAGCAACCGCTGCGCCGACCCGTGGCGCGCCGACAACCGGGCAACATCCTCGGTCTGGGTGCCCAGATCCGCCTCGCGTTCCTGCAAAACCGATGCGGCTTCGTGGGCGGCGTCAACGGCGGCCTCCAGACGGTCCTCATGCCCCTCGGATGCCTTGCGCAGCTCGGTCTGTTCCCATTCCAGCCGCTCGATGGTCTCGCCCGCATCGCGGTTCAACCCGCCCTCGCGGTCGATGTCACGGCCAAGCTGGTCGATCCGGCCCACCAGCGTTTCAATCGTGCGCAGCGCTTGGGCTTCCTGATCCGTCAGCGTGTCGCGCTGCACGATCAGACGTTGCACCAATGCGGCGGCAATCGCCTCTTCCTCGCGCAGCGCAGGCAACCCGTCCTCGGCAGCCGCCCGCGCCTTGATCGCAGTCTGAACCCGCGCCTCGGCCTGCGCTGCAGCCGTCACACGGGCGCGCAATGCCTCGTCCGCCGTGGCCCGCGCATCGTCCGCCTCGCGCCAGCGGCGGTACAGCAACATGCCCTCGGTCCGGCGCAATTCCGTGCCAATCTCGCGATACCGCGCCGCTTGCCGCGCCTGCCGCGCCAGTTGCGCCAGTTGAGCCGCCAGTTGCTCGACCACGTCATCGACGCGGGTCAGGTTGGCCTCGGCCCCCTTCAGCTTCAGTTCCGCCTCGTGGCGGCGCTGATACAGGCCCGAGATGCCCGCAGCCTCTTCCAGAATGCGGCGGCGGCTTTTGGGTTTGGCGTTGATCAGTTCCGAGATTTGCCCCTGCCGGACCAGCGCAGGCGAATGCGCACCAGTCGAGGCATCGGCAAACAACATCTGCACGTCACGCGCCCGCACGTCCTTGCCGCCCGCCTTGTAGGCGCTGCCCACGTCGCGGGTGATGCGGCGCACAATGTCGATATGGTCGTGATCGTTGAACCCCGCAGGCGCCAGCCTGTCGCTGTTGTCGATGTGCAGGCTGACTTCGGCAAAGTTGCGGGCGGGCCGCGTCGCGGCACCTGCGAAAATCACGTCTTCCATCCCGCCGCCGCGCATCGCGGTGGGACGGTTTTCCCCCATCACCCAGCGCAGCGCCTCAAGCAGGTTCGATTTGCCACAGCCGTTCGGCCCCACGACGCCGGTCAGACCATCGGCGATGATCAGATCGGTGGGGTCCACAAAGCTTTTGAAGCCTGTGAGTTTCAGCTTGGTAAAGCGCAAATGCCTGCCTTTGGTCCGATTCCACTGCACCACAGGATGACGGAGGCCATGTCGACCTGTCAACGACAACCGCTAGGGAGGGCGGTGAACCGCGTAGTTATCCACAAGATATTGCGGTTTCGCGGCGAAATCATAGGGTTTGACAGAACCGCAGACCTCGGGCTTGATCCAAGCAACACAAAGCGGAGACTTGAAATGAAGCGAATCCCCCTGATCCTTGGTGCCTTCCTGCTGGCCAGCCCCGCGTGGGCGCATCATCCACTGGGCGGCATGCCTATGGAAACCCTGTCTCACGGGGTGCTTTCCGGTCTGGCGCATCCGGTACTCGGCTTTGACCATCTGTTTTTCGTGATTGCGGTCGGGCTGGCGGCTGGCGCACTCGGGCGGGCGTTCAGCGGGCCATTGGCCTATGTGCTGGCGATGGCCGCAGGATGTGGCATTGGCGCAATTGACGGCCCGCTGCCGCTGCAGGAGTTGGCGATTGCCCTGTCGCTGCTCGCGCTTGGCGCTGTGCTTGCCTTGGGGCGGCTGCGGTACAGCCCCTTGCTTTTTGTCGGCTTTGGCCTGTTTCACGGAAGTGCCTTTGCCGGTGCCCTTGCCGGTGTGGAGGCGTCGGCAAGCCTGCCCGTCCTGACAGGCTACCTTGCCGGTCTGGTCGCGGTGCAGTTTGCCATTGCCAGCGGGGTCGCCCTGATGACACAGGGCCGCAAGATTACCCTGGCCGGGGCGGCCGTGGCCGGTGTCGGCGTTTTCCTGACCCTGGAGCAGATCGAGGCGCCATTGCTGGCGCTTGTGGCAGGCTAGACCGGATCACAACGGTAGTCCCTTAGGGGACCCATCGTTCTGACCGTATAACACACATTGTGACCGTCCGCCTGAAGGGGCTGTTTCGGTGGGCCGTCACCACAATCCAGCAATCCGGTGGCCAGCGCCTGATCACCGCGCACCTCTGTCACCTTGCACCCGGACACTTGCTCCATCGCCACCCCCGCACGGTCACGGATCGGGCCAAAGCGGGGGGCGTATTCGGGATTGACCCGCAACGCCTCTGCCAGCCGGTCGCGCACGCGCACGTCAAAGGTCGAGCCATCCACCGTAACCCGCGTGGCAGGTAGGCCCCGGAAATGCGGGCCGGGGGTGTTGCAGGCCGTCAGAAGCAGGCCAAGGAAGATCAGGGAATATGTACGCATTTTGGCAAATTACGTACATTCTGGTTAACAACTGGTGAAAGCCTGCACAGGCTGCCCTTTACCCCGGCGGGGTGGTGGTCATATGATTTGACCAATTCCAAAAGGAGCCCGGATGCCCTTTCGCCCCGTTACCCCCGAAAAGCTGTCTTCAGCCGTGGTACGCCAGATCGAAAAGCTGATCCTGCGCGGCATCCTGCGCCCCGGCGAACGCCTGCCGTCCGAGCGTGAACTGGCCGACCGGATGGGCGTGTCGCGCCCGTCGCTGCGCGAGGCGATCGGCAGCCTTCAGGACACCGGCCTGCTGACCGCCCGCCCCGGTGCCGGTGTCTTTGTCGCCGATGTGCTGGGCTCGGCCTTTGCGCCTGCGCTGACACAGCTCTTTGCCCGCCACGACGAGGCGGTGGTCGACTACCTCTCCTTTCGCCGTGACATGGAGGGGCTGGCGGCAGAGCGGGCCGCTCGGTTGGGATCGGACACTGATCTACAAGTCGTGCAGACCATCTTTGACAAGATGGCCGCGGCGCACCCGGCCCGCAATGCAGATGCCGAAAGCGCACTGGATGCACAGTTTCACATGGCCATCGTCGAAGCGTCGCACAACGTCATCATGCTGCATATGATGCGGTCCATGTACGACCTGCTGCGCAACGGCGTGTTCTACAACCGCCAGGTCATGTTCAAGCAGCGCACCACCCGCAGTGCCCTGCTGGACCAGCACCGCGCCATCAACGACGCCCTGCAGGCCCGCGACCCGGACGCCGCCCGCACAGCGGTCGAGGCGCATCTGGACTATGTCGAACGCGCCTTGCGCGACCAGCAAAAGGCGCAGCGCAACGAAGACGTGGCGCGGCAACGGCTGGATCACGAAACCCAAGCCTGATGTTTGTGAAAGTAAACGACCCGGTACGCGGCGCTGCGTCCGCAGGTCGGCGCAGGGAAAAACCTTCATTCATGCCGAGAGCCGCGAACGGCAGGGTTGACCCATTTCAACTTTCCCCCGCGCGGAATCAAGGCCGCAGGCCGCCGCGCATCGCCGGGCCGCCCCACGGCACGGCGATTTGGCTGCTGTTGGATATTGTCGATAGCTAGGATGTGTTTGGCTGCCATAAAGTGCCAGCCAATACCGTAGGATCGCCGCACCTCGGCCCGTCGATGCGAGGCTTCGTGCTTCGTTGCAAAAGGCAGCTTCGTCCCGCTGTCCACACCTTCTTGCGTTCCGCAGCGAAGGTTTGGCCTGGGCCGGAAATGCCTGTCACGGATCACTGGGAAGATTCAGGAAACTCTTCGCCAAGAGTCCGGCATTCACTGCATTCGACGACTGACCGCCCAAACGAAAAAACCCGAGGCACAGGCCCCGGGTTTCAAATCTCGTGTGATCCGGTCAGGGATCAGTGCAGCTTGGCATCCACCTGGCCGATGGCCTCGTCGATCAGCTTGTTGGCCTCGGTCGCGGTCATCTGCTTGGCGATCACGTCGCGGGCCGCCTGAATGGCGATGGTCACAGCCTGGTCGCGCACTTCTTTCACAGCCGAAGCTTCTGCCGACGCGATCTGACCTTCGGCTGCCGCAATACGACGGGCGATGGATTTTTTCAGATCTTCGCGGGCTTCTTCGGCCGCGATTGTGGCTTCTTCCTTGGCTGCGGCGACGATCCGGTCAGCTTGTTCCTGAATTTCTTTCTGCTTGCGCTCGTAGCTGGCCAGCAGGGATTGGGCCTCTTCGCGCAGGGCGCGGGCTTCTTCCAGTTCGGATTTGATACCTGACGCGCGCTTGTCCAGCATCCCCATCAGCGTACCGGGCACCTTGAGGTACAGCAGAACGCCAACAAAGATCAGGAACGCGATCAGCACCACAAAGTCGGTGTTGCGCAGCGAGAAGAACGGGCCGCTGGCCGCGAAGGCAGGCGAGGCCGACAGGACGAGGGACAGGGCGATCAGTTTTTTCATCGTCTTATCCTTTCATCCGTGCGTTGACCGCAGCTGTTACGGTGCGGGCATCCGCCGTGCCACCCAGCGCCACGATCAGTTCCTTGGCGGTGTCCTTGGCGACATCCTTGACGGCGGCAAGCGCGCCTTCGCGGATTTCGGCAATGGCCTTTTCGCCTTCGGCTGTGCGTTCGGCAATCTCGGCGTCAGCTTTCTTGATGGCAACATCAAGATCGGCTTTCATCTCGGCCTTGGCGGCGTCGATGATACGGCCAGCTTCGGCACGGGCATCGGCCAGCGCCTGATCATAGGCAGCTTCGGCTTCGTGTGCCTTGGCTTTCAGATCTTCGGCTGCCGCGATGTTGTTTGTGATCGTGCCCTGACGTTCAGCCAGAATGGCGGCGATCCGGGGCAGAGCGATGCGTGACAGAATAAAATAGATCACGACCAGGGTGACAAGCAGCCAGAAGATCTGGTTGCCGAACCATGCGTCACACAGCTGCGGCATGCCGATGGCGCTGCCAGCTGCATCCGTGCAGGTTCCTGCGACCTCTAGGTCAATAGGTTCAGTTGCCATCATGGCCTCCAGTCAAACAATCAGTCCAATGGGCGGCACGGCTGACCGCGCCGCCCAATGCGTAAGGAATAATCGTCAGACGCTTAGACGGCGAACATCAGCAGCAGAGCGACGAGGAACGAGAAGATCCCCAGGGCTTCTGCAAACGCGATGCCGATGAACATGGTTGCGGTCTGGCCAGCGGCAGCCGACGGGTTGCGCAGGGCGCCCGCCAGGAAGTTGCCAACAACGTTGCCCACACCGATGGCTGCGCCACCCATGCCGACGGAGGCCAGGCCTGCGCCGATGAATTGACCCATTTGTGCGATATCGCCTTCCATGATTTTCTCCTTACGATGGAATTTTGATTTGCGTAGTAGTCCGGACCTTAGTGCGCAGGGTGCAAAGCATCCTTCAGGTACACGCAGGTCAGAATGGTAAAGACGTAGGCCTGGATAAAGGACACCAGAACCTCAAGCCCGTAGATTGCGGCAATGGCTGCGATCGAGATCGGCGCGATGGCCGTGACCGCGGCAAATGCTGCGAAAACTTTGATAACCGCGTGGCCCGCCATCATGTTGCCCGCCAAACGAATGGAGTGGCTGACAGGGCGCACGAAGTACGAGATGATTTCGATCACGGCCAGGATCGGGCGCAGCGGCAGCGGTGCCGCGGAAACCCAGAACAGGCCCAGAAACTTGAAGCCGTGCAGGACAAAGCCCAGGATCGTCACGGCCAGGAACACGGCCATCGCCAGCAGCGCGGTCACAGCGATGTGCGACGTGGGCGTAAAGGCGGTGGGCAGCAGGCCCAGGAAGTTGGCGACAACGATGAACATGAACAGGGTCATGATGTAGGGGAAATATTTCACCCCGTCCTTGCCGGTCACATCTTCGACCATCTTGTAGATAAAGCCATAGGCCAGCTCGGCGACCGACTGACCGCGCGAGGGGATGACTGCGCGGCGCGACGTGGTCAGAACCATGATCGCAAAGATCGCCAGAACGGCCAGACCCAGCCACAGCGTCACGTTTGTGGGCGTGTACCAGAACACCGGATCACCGGCGTGGCCGAACAGCGGCTTGACCAGGAACTGGTCCATCGGGTGAAAGACCAGACCACCGTCCGCACCGTGTGCGGCATCGGCACCATGTGCCATGTCTGCGCCGGTTGTGGCTGCTGCGCTGTGTGCTTCGTCTGCCATTCTCAGGGCCCTTCGTCTGTGCCCCGCGGGGCGTCGTCACTGTCGGCCGCTTTGGCCATTCCGTCTCTCTGCATTTCGCGGGCGCTGCGTATCATCACGTTCACGCCGGCCGCGAAGCCGAGAAGTATGAACAGGATCATCAGCCAGGGCTTTGTGCCCAAAAGGCTGTCGAGCCCGTATCCGATCCCGAAACCGATCCCCAGACCGGTTACAAGTTCGATCACCATCCGCCAGGCCATCTGGGCCTGAGAGTGGTGGTCGTCGTAGTGGTGGGCCTCGGGCTTGTCTTCGCCCTTCAGGGCTTTGATCTTGGCCTCGAGATCCCGCATACGCTGCTGTTCTTCTGGCCCCGCCACGCGGTGTCCCCCACTTGGAAACTTGAGGGGATAGCTACGGTGATGCGGGTTTTGAGTCAATGGCGGGGTGCACCGGAATGAAATCGCCTTAATATGTTGATTTCAAAATGTATCTCTGGTTCCATTCCGGCGCCATGCGAGTCCACTCTTGGCCCCAAACCCCTCCAACGGGCCGTTTTCCATATTCAACCGTTTGGTTGATCTTCCTGCCCAGCGCCACCACGCCAGGGAGCGGCCTGCTCCAGCATCCAGTCGGAAAAGATGCGGATCGCCCTGCGCCGCGCGCCGCCCTGCGCCTGCACCAGATAGAACCCGCCATCGTGGAAACCGATGTCGGACACTCGGTGCAACCGCCCTGCGGCCACATCGTTGGCCACCACGTCGGAGGACACCATATAGACGCCCTGCCCCGCCACCGCGGCCTCGATCGCGAGATGTGCGCGCATCCGCCATGTGGCGTCGGTCTCGGGCGGCGGCAGGCCTGCAAGCTCGGCCCATATCGCCCATGTATCCTTGTAACGGTCGCGCAAACGCGGATAGCGCAACAGGTCCGCCGGATCATCGGGGGCCACGGGGATCAGCGCGGGCGCGGCATAGGGATAGATCGCCGCATCGCTCAGCAGGATCGCCTGCGGGTCGGACCCTACAACCGCAAGGAAACGGATTGCGATGTCCGCCTCGTACCGCGCCACATCGGCCAGACCGGTCGACGCCTCTAGCCGGATTTCAATCTCGGGGTGGGCGGCGTGGAACAGCCCCAGACGCGGAACCAGCCATTTCGTCGCAAACAGCGGCTCGGCATTCACCACAAGTACACCCGAAGGCCGAGCCGTCAGCCTGTCGGTTGCCGTGCTGATCTGCTCCAGCGCCCCCGACACATCCGCGAGATACGCCGCCCCGTCCGGCGTCAGCGCCACGCCACGCGGCAGGTCGCGGAACAGTTGCGCCCCCAGCCAATCCTCAAGGCCGCGCACATGGCGGCTGATCGACGAATGGCTGACGCGCAGTTCGTCTGCGGCACGGGAAAAGCTTTGATGGCGGCCCGCCGCCTCGAAGGCGCGCAGGGCGTTGAGTGGGGGAAGCGGGCGTTGCATGGCATATATGTGCAATTATTGCACATGTCCTGTCAAACTTATCCGGATTGAGCGGACGGGCTTCAATCCGCATAACTGCTAAGAACCCATATTAAACAGGTGTTTTATGAAACGCTTTCGCGTGAAAACTGCTCTTGGCGGAGCGACAGCTTGTGCCAGATCATCACCGATCAAGTTCATACTTGCAGCTTTCAGACCTGCACGCGGCCCGCACATCACGCCACATCTGGCCCGCGATGCAGGCCTGGATCCCGCCACCCACGCGCGCCTGACGCACCCCTGGCCGTCGCAGGGGCCCGCACACCCGCGCTGGTGACACTTCTATTCAGCTCACAGCCCCGCTATGACAGGCCATGACACATGATCTGGACCAGATTTTCGCGGCATTGGCCGACCCGACGCGGCGGGCGATCCTGACGATGTTGCTAGAGGATGATATGGCCGTCACCGACGTGGCCGAGCCGTTCCAGATGTCGCTGGCAGCGATCTCGAAACATCTGACGATCCTGACCCGCGCTGGCCTGATTGCCCAGGAAAAGCGCGGTCGGGTCAAATGGTGTAAGTTGGAGCCAGACGCGATGCGCACCGCGTCAGTCTGGATGCAAGGTTTCGGACAGTTCGAGCCCGTAAATCTGGATGCATTCGAACGGTTCTTGGCAATCGAGCTGGACAATGATGCCCAGCCCGATCCCTCAGAACGTTAATGTTGGTCGCGCTTCAGACCAGGCCTGCCAGACGCAAAATGGCCAGAACGACGACGACAACGCCGATGATGTAAAAAATACCACGCATGACAGATCCTTCATTTATTCAATTTGTGAAGGGTTAACGTCGCATTGATCTGAAAAGTTCCCGCGCCGATCACTTTCCGCTCACGGCACTGTCATCACGCAGCAGCAGGTAGAGTGCCAGTATCGTCAGCGCCACGCCGATCAGGATCATGCCCCCCGGCACACCGTTGCCCAGCAAGATCTCCCATACGATCACCCAGGACGGGGTCAGATAGGTATAGGCCATCACCTTGGCCGAGGGCAGGCGCAGGGTTGCAAATTGCAGCAAGACAAAGGTCGCGGCACTGGCGAAGACCGCGATATAGACCAGCGTGATCCACACGATCGCAGGCAGGTTCAGCCAGTCGGTCGCCATGATGTCGGACCAGCCGTAAAGGGTCAGCAGCAGACAGCCCGCAATCAGCGTGCCCAGCGTAAACACGACCGCAGGTTCGCCCCGGTTCAGCTTGCGCACCATCGGCGTGTAAAGCGCATGACTGATGCAGCCGACGAAATAGATCGCCTCGCCCCGCCCGATCTCGAAACGCGTCAGCGCCTGAAAGTCGGCGCGAAAGATCACCCAGACCGCGCCCAGGGCACCAATCGCCAACGCCAGCGCCATCCGCGGTGTGGTGACCTGCCGCAACAGCAGCCAGCCGAACCCACCCGCCAGGATCGGCGTCAGGGTGAACACCGCCGCGGCACTGACGGCAGGCGCTGTTTTCAGACCTTCGAACATCAGCACAAAATAGATGCCGAACAGCCCACCCAGCACCAGATAGCGCCAGGGCGCCTGCCAATGCACCGCCCGCGCCTTTCCCGTGGCGGCAACCACCGCACCGATCACCGCCGCCGCCAGCGCGAACCGCGCCGCGTTCAGGGCAGCGGGTTCAATTGCATTGGCGGCCTGAACCCCCAGCGAAAACGATCCCGCCACCAATGCCGAAAAGACCAGCATCGCCAGATGCCCCTGCGCCCCCGCGCCAAGCTTTGACATCACAGGTCCCAATCTTTTGCCGCCGCCTTGATGAACGTCAGGAACGCCTGAACCTTGGTTGTGCGGTGCAAATCGACATGGGTCACCAGCCACAGCGGCGCCGACCATTCGTCGCCCTCGGGCGGGAACATTTCGACCAGATCGGGATTTGCCTTGGCTTCCAGCATTGCGGTGAAACCGATGCCCGCGCCACTGTGGATGGCCTGTTCGATGGCGCGGTCTTCGTCGCTGCGAAAGCTGAAAACGGCCTCGGGCACCTTTTCCCGTATCCATCTGTTGAACGGCGCGCGGCTCTGGTCGTCGCTGGTGCCGACAAAACGGTGGCCGCCGCAATCCTCCCAGGTTTTGGGCATCCCGTATTCCTCGACATACCGGCGCGACGCAAAAAGCCCCATGCGCTGACGTGACAGGGTTTGCACCACGTTGTCGGGCTGCGACGGGGGCGATCCTGTCCGGATGGCCACATGGGCCTCGCCGTATTCCAGGCGGAACAGGCGCGTGCCGGTCAGGTAACGGATCACCACCTCGGGGTTCTTGCGCTGAAACTCGGTCAGCAGCGGCACCATGCGCGGCACCAGTGCGGTCAGCGAAGTCACCACCAGATCGCCCGAGACGCCGGCACCACGCCCCTTGATACGTCCGACCAACTGGCTGAACTGGTCATCCGTCGCCTTGGCCACGCGCAGCAGATCCTCACCGGCTTCGGTCGCGGTATAGCCCCGCGCGTGGCGCTGAAACAGCCTGACCCCCAACCGCTGCTCCAACGCATCAATGTGACGGATCACCGTGGCATGGTGCACACCCAGCACCTCTGCCGCGCCGCTGACGGTGCCGATGCGCGCAACCTGATAGGCGGTTTTGATTTCGTCCCAGTTTTCCATGCGAAGACCATCCAGCTAAATATGTGCGTTTTTCAACATGCGCTGTGAGTTTTGGCCAATTGCGTGTAAATTTACAATGCCTAGTTTCCGATCAGAACATGCCTCCTGAAAGGACCTGAAAATGACCAAATCGATTCTGCACATTGATGCCTCTGCCCGCCGCGCCACCTCGGTCACCCGTGACCTGAGCAAGGATGTTGTTGCCCGCCTGAACGGCGACGTCGTCACACGTGACCTGTTCGATGCCCCTCCCCACATGAGCGAAAGCTGGATCGGCGCCAACTTTACCCCCGAAGCCGACCGTACCGACGCACAAAAAGAACTGTTGGCTCTGTCAGACACGCTGATCGCCGAAGTCAAAGCTGCAGACGTGCTGGTAATCGGCATTCCCGTCTACAACTTCACGATCCCGACCAACCTCAAGGCCTGGGTCGACATGATCTGCCGCGCGGGCATCACATTCCGCTACACGGAAGCCGGCCCCGAAGGTCTGCTGACCGGCAAACGCGCCATTCTGGTCGCAGCCACCGGCGGCACGCCCGTGGGATCGGAAATTGACTTCGCCACGACTTACATGCGTCACATTCTGGGTTTTGTCGGCATCACCGATGTTCAGGTTATCGCCGCTGACCGCCTGTCGGTCGACGCCGAAGGATCGATTGCCGCAGCCAAGGAACAAGTGGCCAAACTGGCCGCCTAAGCTTTGGCCTGTGCCATACACAGGCTTTGACATCATGGGGTGACCGCCCCTAGCATCCGGCGCATTGATTTTCAGTGCGCCGGATTTTTTATGCCCCGTTCCGTTTTCACAGCCCCCGCGCGGCCCGTTCCATGAAGGTGCTGCAAGACAGCCCTGACCGACTGTTGCTGGACGAAACGCCGTGGGTTCTGGCGCTGATGCTGACCGTGTTTATCCTGATCTTTGCAGGCAGCGGCCTGTTCATCATGTCGGCAGAACCGATGTTCGGACTGGTCTTTGCCGTCTTTGGCGGCGGCATTGGTGCGGTTGTTCTGATTGCATTGGTACAACGGTTGCAGATTATCCTCGATCGCGCCGCAGGCACGGTCACGATCCGCCGCAAATCCATGTTGCGCTATGATCAGGTCGTTCACGCGCTGGAGGATGTCAGCCATGCCGAACTGGAAACCACCATCGGGTCCAAGGGCACCACGCTGGCGCGGCCCGTTCTGGTCCTGTCGCGCGGGATGAGCGCGGGGCGGCATCCGCTGATATCGGCCTATTCCAACCTGTCCGGCCCGCCGAAAATGGTCGAGGCCATCAACCGCTGGCTCGGGCAACAGCCCCGGCCCGCATCCGCCGGTGTTGACTCGCGGCGTCCCGCGCCGTAAACGCGCAACCAACATCCGGGAGCATCAGCCTTCCGGTCCCTGACAGATCAGGGATCGCCCTCCGTCAGCGCGTTGCGCCCACGGGGGCGCTCTTGGTTTGAACTTGGGAAATTCCTCACCGCTTCCTACATAGGGGGCAGATCGAAACGGGCACGAAAGGCGCTTGGCATGTTTGAAAATCTATCCGAACGGCTTGGCGGGGTCTTTGACCGTCTGACCAAACAGGGTTCGCTGTCCGACGAGGATGTGAAAACCGCCCTGCGCGAAGTGCGCGTGGCCCTGCTGGAGGCGGACGTTTCGCTGCCCGTGGCGCGCGATTTCGTCAAGGCAGTGCAGGACAAGGCCACAGGCCAGGCGGTGACCAAGTCGATCACCCCCGGCCAGCAGGTCGTCAAGATCGTGCACGATGCGCTGATCGACACCCTGCGCGGCGAGGGCGAACCCGGTGCGCTGAAAATCGACAACCCGCCCGCGCCGATCCTGATGGTCGGCCTGCAGGGCGGCGGTAAAACCACCACCACCGCGAAGCTGGCCAAACGTCTGAAAGAGCGCGACGGCAAACGCGTGCTGATGGCCTCGCTGGACGTCAACCGCCCGGCGGCGATGGAACAGCTGGCCATTCTGGGTGTGCAGATCGGTGTCGACACCCTGCCCATCGTCAAGGGCGAAGACCCCGTCGCCATCGCCAAACGCGCCAAGACGCAGGCCAGCATGGGCGGCTATGACGTCTATATGCTGGACACCGCGGGCCGTCTGTCGATCGACGAAGAGCTGATGCAACAGGTCGAAGCGGTGCGCAACGTCGCCAACCCGCGTGAAACGCTGCTGGTGGTCGATGGCCTGACGGGTCAGGACGCCGTACACACCGCCCAGAATTTTGACGACCGTATCGGCATCACCGGCGTTGTGCTGACGCGGATGGACGGCGACGGACGCGGCGGTGCGGCGCTTTCGATGCGTGCGGTGACCGGCAAGCCGATCAAGTTCGTCGGTCTGGGCGAGAAGATGGACGCGCTGGAGACGTTCGAACCAGAGCGGATCGCTGGCCGTATCCTGGGCATGGGCGACATCGTGGCCCTGGTCGAAAAGGCGCAGGAAACCATCGAGGCCGAACAGGCCGAAAAGATGATGAAGCGCATGGCCAAGGGTCAGTTCAACATGAACGACCTGCGCATGCAGCTAGAACAGATGATCAAGATGGGCGGCATGCAAGGCATGATGGGTATGATGCCCGGCATGGGCAAGATGGCCAAACAGGTCGAGGCGTCGGGCTTTGACGACAAGATCCTGAAACAGCAGATCGCGCTGATCCAGTCGATGACCAAGAAAGAGCGCGCCAACCCTGCCCTGCTTCAGGCCAGCCGCAAAAAGCGCATCGCGCGCGGCGCGGGCATGGAAGTGTCGGAACTGAACAAGCTGCTGAAAATGCACCGCCAGATGTCCGACATGATGAAGAAAATGGGCAAGATGGGCAAAGGCGGCATGCTGAAACAGGCCATGAAAGGCATGTTCGGCAAGGGCGGCCCCAGCCCCGAAGAGATGGCCGCAGGCATGGACCCCAAGGCGCTGGAAGCCGCCGCCAAACAGATGGGCGGCAAACTGCCCGCCGGTCTGGGTGGCATGGGCGGCGGCATGGGCCTGCCGTCGGGTCTGTCCGGTTTTGGGAAGAAGAAATAGATGACCGACACCGTGAAACTTGCCGCCGAACTGCTGAAGGGCCACCGCGCCAGCATCGACCGGCTGGACGCCATCCTGGTCTACACTCTGGGCGAGCGGTTCAAACACACTCAGGCTGTGGGGAAACTCAAAGCCGAACACGACCTTCCCCCGTCCGACCCTGCGCGCGAAGCCACGCAGATCGCACGGCTTGAAGATTTGGCGAAAGAGGCCGACCTCGACCCCGAATTCGCCAAGAAGTTCCTGAACTTCATCATCGCTGAAGTCATTCAGCACCACAAACAGCACCAGACCTGAAACGGGGTCATCCCCCGTCAAAGCCATCACTTAGGAGATACCAACCATGGCCATGAAAATTCGTCTCGCCCGCGGCGGTTCCAAGAAACGCCCCTTCTACCGTATCGTTGCTGCCGACAGCCGCATGCCGCGCGACGGCCGTTTCATCGAGAAACTGGGCACCTACAACCCGCTGCTGGCCAAAGACAGCGAAGACCGCGTGAAAATGGACATCGAGCGCATTCAGCACTGGCTGGGCCAAGGCGCACAGCCCACGGACCGTGTTGCTCGTATGCTGGAAGCCGCTGGCGTGAAAGAGAAAACCGAGCGCAACAACCCCAACAAAGGGACACCCGGCAAGAAAGCCCAGGCGCGCGTTGAAGAGAAAGCCGCCAAGAAAGCAGCCCTCGAAGAAGCCGCCAACGCACCGGCAGAAGAAGCAGCCGCAGAGGAATAACTCTGGCTGTTATCTGATTTCAGGCCCGTTCCACGCAGGTGGAGCGGGCCTTTTTCGTGTGGGGTCAGAAGCGTGCGGATGCCGGTCGCCAAGCAAAACCGGCTTTTTGTGAGAGCTTGCTGACCTAGAGCGCGACGCTGCGTCTGTAGGGCGAGGCAAAGCGGTCATTCGTGAGAATTGCAGCGAACGGCAGGTTTGAGACCAGAGTTACCATTCTTCGAAACCAGATTTTGAGTTACATCTTTCGAGAGCAGAGGAGTTTTAGATTTGGAAATGTCGATCATTGAGCAGTCAAAGCGACTACTGTTTTTTTTGCTTGTTTTCACTCTAATATTTTTGGTTCAAGGGATCGTTCACTTTCTTACAAACGACGCTTTGGTGACCCTGCTCCCCGGTGACGGGTGCGGTCAAATTCTTAATTTTCGCCTTCAAAAACTAATCAAAGCAGGTCTGCTGGTGGCCTATACTGCCGCCGCGCTGTTCGCTTTTTCATTCGCTTGGACAACGACGTATGGAGGGGGTGTTATATTGCTTATCGCGACCGCCCTAATCAGCATTTCGTTTTTCTTAATCGGGGGAATTGCAAATATCTACTTCCACGAACATCTCACCGCTTGTGATATGTTTTTCATGGGTTCCGACGCTCCGATGCTTAATTTTGGGGTCGCGGCGCTTTTACTCGGGTTGACAATAGCGAAGTTGGTTCGAGCATTGAGCGCTAGGGAAGTGGCCCCTTAGAGCGCAAAAGTATGTCATGAATATTTGCAGTTCGGTAAACGGCAGCTCCGTCCGCCTCACCGACGTTGATGCAGATTGGGCCGAGGGTCCGGTTTCGGTCAGCTTTGCTTGGCACGGATCAACGAACCGATTTAGAAAGTCTGTCGCGTGGCGCCGAATTTGAACGACGTTCAAGAATGGCTCAGTCCTTGCGCTGACCGTCCTGCGCCTTGATCAACGCCTCGATCTCCAGCAGACGGTTCAGCACCTCGTCGCGGTAGCTGTCCGTCTTGACGTTGGTTTCCTCGTTGTGCGCGTCCTGCATCGAATTCACGATCAGACCCACCAGCAAGTTCACCACGGCAAAGGTCGTGACCATGATGAACGGGATGAAGAAGGTCCACGAATAGGGGTAAACCTCCATCACCGGGCGCACGATGCCCATCGACCAGCTTTCCAGCGTCATGATCTGGAACAGCGAATAGCCCGACCGCGCCAGCGTGCCGAACCAGTCGGGAAAAGCCGCACCAAACAGTTTGGTCGCCATCACCGCGCCGATGTAGAAAATCACGCCCATCAGCAGGAACACCGACCCCACCCCCGGCAGCGCGTTGACCAGCCCATCCACCACGCGGCGCAGCGACGGCGCCACCGAAATCACCCGCAACAGCCGCAAGATCCGCATTGCCCGCAGGACGCTGAGGCCCTGGGTCGCGGGGATCAGCGAAATGGCGACGATGACGAAATCGAATACGCTCCAGCCACGCCGGAAAAAGTCGATGCCGCGCGCGTAGATCTTAAGCACGATCTCGACCACGAAGATCGCCAGACACAGCGTATCCAGCGTCTTGATCAACGGACCGGCCGCCGCCATCGCCTGATCCGAGGTTTCAAGCCCCAGAACAGCCGCGTTGAACAGGATCACGCCCAGAATGAAATTCTGAAAGGCAGGCCGGTCGGTGAAGCGGGCCACGCGGGCGCGCAGGCCGGGCTGTGAGAGAGCGGATGAATCAGTCATAGCAGCACATATCGGATGCGGCCCCTGACTGCGCAAGGGGCGAAGTCGGAAGATGTGACGCGAAACACTAAGCGGTTGCGCTATCGGCGAAAAACCGTGCAAGCGACGCGCGGACGCGCGTGCCGCAGATGTGGCGGCTCTGGACACTCGGCGGCGGGGGCGACAGGGTAATCCGCGTAAATCGTGCATCAAGGCTGTGTAAGCGTGTTCAAACTCTTTCGGATGATTGTCCTGTTGCCGGTCGCTTTCGCCGCCGGTTGGATTTATGAAAGCCAGGCAGCCGCGCAACGGTGTACCGATGCGGGTGGCATCATGCGCGACGGGATTTGCAGAGGTGTGAAGTGAGCAAGGATGAACTGGTTTGCGTGGGTGCCATCAGCGGTGCCTACGGGGTAAAAGGCGAAGTGCGGATCAAATCGTTCTGCGCCGCCCCCGAGGACATCGAGGCCTATAGCCCGCTGACCGACGAGACCGGCAAGCGGTCGTTTTCGCTGGCCATCGTGCATTCGGTCAAGAACGGCTTTGTCGTGCGCATCGCCGAAGTGGCGACCAAGGAACAGGCCGACGCGCTGAAGGGTGTGACCCTGCATGCACACCGCGACCAGTTGCCGTCGCTGCCTGATGATGAATTCTACCATGCCGATCTGGTCGGCCTGACGGTGGTCGACACCGGCGGCACCGAACTGGGGCGCGTCAAATCGGTGCAGAATCACGGGGCGGCGGACCTGCTGGAGGTCGCCCTGCCCGACAGCAGCGCCACGGTGTTGCTGCCCTTCACCCAGGCGGCCGTTCCGACCGTTGATCTGGCATCAGGGCGCATCGTGGCCGACCCGCCCGAGGGGCTGTGGCCGTGATCACGGAACCGCGAGCGGATTTGGGCGTTGCTATCACAGACGGGCGGTTGGCGCCTGCCTGTGAAAGGATACCCCATGATAAAGCTTATTCTGATCCTGTTGGTGGTGGCCGCCGTGGCCGGCCTGTTCGGCTTTGGCCGCCTGTCGGGCGCCGCGCTGAGTGGCGCGAAGTTCCTGATTTTCATCGCGCTGGTTCTGTTCCTGCTGGTCATTCTGGGCATTGTGGCCATCGCCTGACCCGGCTCGTGATCGCGCTTGGCGGCTGAACGAACGCCTGCCATGCGCATCATCATCCACGCAGGGTTTCACAAGACCGGCACGACCACGGTGCAAAAGACCCTGCGGGCCAACCGCGAGGCTTTGCGCCCGCGCTGCCGCATCATCCTGCGCCCCGGCATGGTGGCCCTGTGCGAGGCTGCGCGCGCCTATTCCATCAGCCGCAGCCAGACCGATCTGGCCATGATCCAGTACGAGGCCGCAGCGCTGGCCGATGGCTGGGCCGCGCGGGGCAAGGATATTGTCATCAGTTCCGAAGACTTGGCCGGTCACATGCCCGGGCGGCGCGGGCTGACATCCTATGACGCCACGCCGCGCATCATGAAGGCGCTTGTTCAGTCGTTCGCCGCCGCCGCGCCGGATGCGGAACAGGTGCTGTATTTCACCACCCGCGCCGCGGCCCCTTGGCTGCGCAGTTGCTATGTTCAACACCTGCGTGCCACACGGATCACGCAGGATGCCGATGAATACGCCACCGACATGGCGGGGTCGGCCAATCTAGATCAGATCGTGGCACAGGTGGCCGAGGCGGTGCCCGATATTCAGGTGATCGCGCAGCCGCTTGAGGCGTGCAACACGCCGCTTGGCCCGCTTGCCCCCCTGTTGGATCTTCTGCACATCGACACCTCCACACTGACGCCCCGCCCCCCCGACAACACCGCGCCCCCCCAAGGCAAGATCGACGCAATGCTGGCGATGAACCGCTCGGCCCTGTCCGATGCCGACTGGCGCGTGGCCAAGGACACGCTGAAGCGCGAGGATTTCTGATGCCTGCCAAGATCGTGCTGCACATAGGCTTTCACAAGACCGGCACGTCCACGGTGCAGCAATTGCTGCGCACCAACCGCGCGCTGCTGAAGCCACACCTTGCCATGCGGCTGAAACCGCAGATGACCGACCTGCTGCACGCCACGCGCGGCTATTCGACGTGGCGCGACAAGATCTCGCTGGCCAAGGTTGCGCGCCGGTTCGACCTGCTGCTGCAGGAGTTGCCGGGCATGCCGCGCCGGACGCTGGTCATTTCCGCCGAAGAATTGTCCGGCCACATGCCCGGACGTGGCGAGCTGGCGGATTACTCCGCCGCGCCTGAGTTGGCGCGCATCTATGTAGAGTGGGTGCAACGGTATTTCCCGGACTGCGAGGTGGTGATCTATGCCTCGACCCGCGATCCTGAAAACTGGCTGCGCAGTGCCTATTGGGAGCATGTGAAATCCTCGTCCATGACGCTGGATTTCACCGATTTCGTGGCCCGCTATGGCCACGCCGCTGATCTGGACGGGGTGGTCGACGACATTGCCGCCGCCGTGCCCTGCCGCGTGTTCCGCGCCCGGCTTGAGGCAGCGCAGACCTTGCGGCTGGGCCCAGCGCAGCCCTTGTTGGACCTGTGCAACGTGCCGCCCGAGACGCTGGCGCGGATCATGCCGCCGCCCGTGGCCAATGCCGCGCTGGATCAATCTGTGCTACAGGCCTTGCTGGAAGCGAACCGCACCTATACCGACCGTGACGCACGCAAGGCGGCCAAACAAGCCATCCTGGCCAAGGCCCAAGGAACAGACCGATGAAATCACATGGCCGCAAAAGCATTCGAGCGACGCTCAAGCCTTCGTCGCTGATGGACGAGACACCCGAACTGGCGGGCGTCTGGCAGGCGCGGATCGTGACCCTGTTCCCCGGTGCCTTCCCCGGCGTTCTGGGCGAAAGCCTGACGGGACGCGCGTTGCAGGACGGGTTGTGGCAATTGCACACCCATGATTTGCGCGAACACGGGCTGACCAAGCACCGCAATGTCGATGACACCCCTGCGGGCGGTGGTGCTGGCATGGTGCTGCGCGCCGATGTGGTCGGTCCCGCGATTGCCGAAGCGCAAAGTCATGCGCGCGGGCGCTGGCCGATCCTGTATATGTCACCACGCGGCCGGCAGTTCGATCAGGCGATGGCCCGTGATCTGGCGCGGTGCGACGGGGTGACCATGCTGTGCGGACGGTTCGAGGGTGTGGACGAACGGGTGCTTGAGGCATTCGGCATCACCGAAGTGTCCTTGGGCGATTTCGTGATGACCGGCGGCGAGCTGGCCGCGCAGGCGATGATCGACGCCACCGTGCGCCTGTTGCCCGGTGTGCTGGGCAATGCGGAAAGTGCGGTGGACGAAAGCCATTCCGCCGGCCTGCTGGAGCATCCGCAATACACCAAGCCCGCCGACTGGCAGGGCCGCGCGATCCCCGAGGTGTTGATGTCGGGCAATCACGCCAGGATCGCTGAATGGCGGCGCGAGATGTCGGAAAAGATCACCGCCGAGCGGCGGCCCGACCTGTGGGCGCAGCACAAAGACCAACGCGGGGACCGGCAAAGGGACAAGTAGACCCTATTTCTTGGTTTGCATCCGCTGGACCATTTTCAACACCATGCGGCGCGGCAGCAAAGGGATGATCCAGTTCACGGCAAAGCCCAGCTTGGCATCGTTCACCGTCACCAGATCGCCGCGCATCATCGCGTCGTACCCGTGGCGGGCCACCGTGTCGGGCGTGGCCCCGCCGTTGTTCACCAGATCGGTGCCGTTCAGGTCGCTGACATCGGCAAATTCGGTTTTGACATAGCCGGGGCACAGCGCCGTGCAGGTCAGCCCGCGCTTGCGGTTTTCCTGATCAATCGCCTGGCTGAAGGATTTGACGAAAGCCTTGGTGGCGAAATAGGTCGCCTGCAAGGGGCCGGGCATGAACCCGGCGGTCGATGCCACGTTCAGGATCTTGCCGCCGCCGTTCGCCACCATGTCATTCGCGAACAGATGCGTCAGTGTCACCAGTGCTTTGACGTTCAGGTCGATCATCGCAATGTCGCAGGCCAGTTCGCGGTCCAGAAACCGCCCCTGCCCGCCAAAGCCCGCGTTGTTGATCAGGATGTCGATGCTCAGCCCTGCGGCCTTCACCTGATCATAGAGCGCCTGCGCGCCGCCCTCGGCGCCCAGATCAAGTGCAAAGACATGGGCGGTGACGTTGTGCGCGGTCTGCACTTCGCTTGCCAATGCGTCCAGCGCATCCTTGCGTCGCGCGGTAAGGATGACGTCACCGCCTTTCGAGGCGTGATAGCGGGCGAATTCCATACCGATGCCAGAGGAAGCGCCGGTGATCAGGGCCATGTTGGGCATGCGTGCTGTCCTTATTGATCTGCTTCAAGGAACATAGCACGCATGCGCCGGTTTTCACCCTTTAGGACAACAGCCGTTTCAACGGCGTGATGCGCCGGATCACCAATGCATCCAGCGCCAGCACAGCCAACAAGGTCAGCCCGGCCATCGGAAAGGCCAGCGAGACCGCCAGTCCGACCACCACGGCGCCCTTCCACAGCGGCATGTCACGCGGCAACGGCGGTGCGGCCAGCCGCAGGCCATTGCCGCTGCGCCGTTTCCACCACATAACCACACTGGTCAGGCACAGGGTCAGCACACACAGGCAGAACAGCGTGTTGGCCAGAACGCTCCACAGGCCCAGCGTGCCCATGTGCAGCGCAATGCCCACCGCCATCGCCTTGCCCGCCAGTGAATAATCGTCATAGCGCACATCGGCCAGAATATTGCCGGTAAAGCGGTCAATGTGGGTGGTGCGGTCGGCTGTCGGACTGACGCTGTCGTTGTTCATGGAATCGCGGGCCAGCGTCCAGACACCGTTCGCGCCGCTGGGCAGGTTCATCTGGTAACGCCCGTCAAAGCCGATCCTGCGGGCCAGCGCGTCGATGCTGTCGATGTCCGGCGACGGGGCCGCCGCCGGGGTGCCCGCCGTGCTGCCCGAGGCGGGCATCGGCGTTTGCTCCAACGCCCAGGGCACCTCTTTGGGGCCGTGGTTCATGCTGCCGTGGGTCTTGTCCGACAGGGGCACGTTGTCCCATTTCTCGGACGGAAACTGGCTCCAGGCTTGCACCATCTTTTCGCCCCAGACGCCCGACCATGACAGACCGGACAGCAGGAAGAACACCAGCACCACGGAAATCCACAGGCCGATGGACCCGTGCAGCGACTTCCACGCACTGCGCCCCCCCTTGAACGACGGCACCAGCGCCCGACGCCAGCCGCCGTCACGCGGCCACCACATGTACAGGCCGGTGGCGATCAGGACCATGCCCAGCGATGCGGCAATTTCCAGCATCCGGTCGCCGGTCACGCCCAGCAACAGCTCGGAATGGATGTTGTCGGCCAGATCATACCACCCCGACCGGCGCGGCCATGTCTGGATCACGTCAGCAGTGTAGGGATCGACCGCGACCATCGTGGCACGCCCGTCCACGTCGACGCGGAACACCGCCGCGCGGTCCGCGGCGCGCGGGGCGACGTATTGCACCAGCACGCTGTCATGGATGGCGGCAAGGGCGGCATCGGCCTGTATGCTGACGGCCAGCGGTGCCTCTTGCGGCACAACTGGGATGCGTTCGCCGTCACGACCGCCCAAAAAGGCGATCCACAGCATTGTCATGCCGGTCAGGGCAAGGATTGCGAAAAACGGGATGACATACAGCCCCGCGTAGAAATGCCAGCGCCACGCGGCGCGATAAAAGGCAGACGAGTCGGATGACCGCGCAGGCGCGGCGGTCGGGTCGATCGAGACCATGGGAATGTGTCCTCTGACAGAAGTAAGTTGAAAAGGGTTCGCGTCAGAGAAGGATCGGAGGACCGCGCGTGTGGTTCTGGGTGCGCTGCGGTTGTCCCGTGACAAGCGCCGCCGTCTGGGCGACAGGCACATAGCCGCGGATTTGCAGGGCGGCGGGCACCATCAGCGGGCCTTGCAGCACGGCATGGGCGATGCCCGCAGACCAGTCGCAGCGGTCGTGCTGTGCCTCGACCGGATTGCCGTCGGCATCCAGCGTCACAGTTGTGGTGCCGTCGCCGGTGCACAGCACCAGCGTAAAGCCACCCGCTTGTGCGGCGGGCATGGTGCCCGGCGTCAGACAGGAAAACACCACGAACAACAACACATGCACCGCGCGGATCAGCGCGGTTGCATGCGTGTGCAGACGTGGCATAAACGAAACCATGCGCGCGTTTTACCAAGGTCGCCGCAATGTGCCAGTGTAAAACCCGCCTGCGTCATAGTGCGCAGGGGTACACCCGCGCCGTCTGCCCCCTTGACCGGGCCTGCACATCCACCCTATACCGCGCAAGTTCGGAATCGGCCCATGCCGCCCGGACCGTTTCGCCTGTGGCATCTCTTCGATGAACCAGCACGGTGCGAAACGCATAACAAGGAACGATGCTTGAACACTCCCTGCGGGCGGCACTGCCGGACCCGGTGAAGACAGGAAGCTCTGAGGCGCGCAAATCTTCGTGGAGCAACCACGAGCACATAAGGAGAAGGTCAGATGAACCTGATCGCACAAATCGAAGCGGAGCAGATTGCTGCGCTGGGGAAAACCATCCCCGATTTCAAAGCGGGTGACACCATTCGCGTCGGTTACAAAGTGACCGAAGGCACACGCACCCGTGTGCAGAACTACGAAGGCGTCTGCATCGCGCGCAACAACGGCAACGGCATCGCCGGTTCGTTCACCGTGCGCAAGATTTCCTTTGGTGAGGGCGTGGAACGTGTGTTCCCCCTGTTCTCGACAAACATCGAAGACATCACCGTCGTGCGTCGTGGCCGTGTCCGTCGCGCCAAACTGTATTACCTGCGGGAACGTCGTGGTAAATCCGCGCGTATCGCAGAAGTCACCAACTACAAGCCCAAGTCGGGCGCCAGCGCGTAAGGATCCGGATCATGAAAGCCGATACACACCCCGACTATCACATGATCGACGTCAAAATGACGGACGGCACCGTGGTGAAAATGAAATCGACATGGGGCAAAGAAGGCGACCAACTGTCGCTGGACATCGACCCCTCCGTGCACCCCGCGTGGACCGGCGGCTCCAGCCGTCTGATGGACACCGGCGGCCGCGTGTCGAAGTTCAAGAACAAATACGCCGGTCTGGGCTTCTAAGCCTGACCGCAATCATGACGAAGGGCGTGGCCAGCGATGGCCGCGCCCTTTTTCGTTCTGAGGGAATGCACCGCGCGCCCTGCTCACGCGACCTTAACCCGTGGGCGGCATCCTTGACGCCGTTGCAACACCCCGCCGGCAGGGCCATCAACCCCGTCGGCAGCCCATAGGACCAGAGGCGCGCGTGCCGCGTCATATCTGAACGGTTCAGACATGCAGGGATAAAATCCTGTCTCACACTCCGATCTGGCGGCGCCGCCTTTTTTTAACGGGCTTTCCACGATCCACGTGAACAAAGATGAAAAACTGCCCCGAAGGTTTCGGGCGCAGCCATTCCGCGTTGTCTGCCGTTTGCCATGGACCACAAAAGACGTACAGGACCGCCCGTCCATCGACGGCGTGCCGACGGGCTTTACTGTGGATACGCCAATGTCTGCTTTCGAGAGCGTTCAAAAAACGGTGGTTTTTGGAAGGCTATGCAGCAGCATAAAATAGCAGCTTCGACGCGAGTTCTATTGCGAGAAACCAAAAGGATTGATGGCCTGCTTAGAAAAAACGCTGCGCTGCACGTTTTCGAGCATTACGAAGAAACCGTTTCTTGATGAACCAACGCGACGGTTTCTGCCACCACTTTGGCCTCGATAGTCTTGTGCTCAAACGAAGGTGGAACTTCACTTCGTCCATGTCAATTGGGTGCAGTCGCCCGAAACTATCAACGAGTGCAAAATATTTCCAAGGGTCATCCTGCGTTTTCTCGACGTCTGGCTTTTTCGCGTTGCGCTCAATTATTTCTGGACTCGTCGGATGAATTTTGAGCGTTTGGCCCGGTTGGAGAAGTGTCGGAAATCGCTGGTCTTCTTTTCCAAATATCGCCGCTGGCTCATCGTCTATTCCCATCGAGAAAGAACTCGTTTCCCCAAATGCCATGAACTTTGTCAGCACGATTGGTCGATAACCAACATTGCAAACCATCACTCGAACCATTTTCATTTCGCCGAACTTCGGAACGTTTGTAAAAGTAACTGGCATTACATAAAATATAAGCCTCGGACGATCTCGCCAAAGCCGCCATGCTTCGCCACAAAAAGACAATAGCGCGAGCACTGTAGCGATGACGGAAAGTGGAATGTCGATATCGCCAAGCGTCATGAGAAAGCCTTTCGTTCTAAGCACAGCTTTACGCTTCCAAAGATAATTAGGCCATCAAAAATAAGAACGGAAACTTTATCTGGGACACCACCGTTCGGGTGCGCTCAAAATACTCTCGTTTTTGGAACATACCCATTTCACCTCAATTTCCGCTGCCACAAACCCCATTCAAAATCCAAGTGTTTGTTGAACGTTTTTGCGTCCGCCATGATAGCAGACATTCGCCCAGATGCAGAAACGCGGTAAAGACGGCTCTAACTTGCCGTTCTCGGCGATCTGCACAGAGGTCCGTCTGGCGGGACTTTGCTGTCATTCACCCGCCCGGAATCAAGGCACGAAGTGCCGCCGGGCAGCGCCCGACCGCCCCATGGGCGGGCGCTTCCTCACCGTCTTGCGGTTCATCACCCACACGCCAAAGATTAGAAATAAAGTGGCGCCTACGGGCGTGCCGATACCCACCCGCGGTCTGGCGCTGCCCTTTGTGGCAATGTCACACTGCCCCACAACCACCCCGCACACTGTCATTTTTGCCAGCTTTGCCCCTGTCCCTGCTTTTCACAGGTCGATCCACAACATATAGTGTGCCAAAGAAGGCAAACCGCACAGAAACAGCGGGTGCAAGGGGACAGGCATGGCGCATATTATCGTCGTCGGAAACGAAAAGGGCGGCGCGGGGAAATCCACCGTGTCGATGCATGTGGCAACCGCTTTGGCGCGCATGGGTCACAAAGTCAGCGCGCTGGATCTGGACCTGCGACAGCGCACCTTCGGGCGCTATGTCGAGAACCGTCAGGGGTTCCTGAAAAGCGCCGAGCTGACCCTGCCCAGCCCCGAAGTGCACGACCTGCCCGAGATCGACCCCGGCACGCTGAAACCCGGCGAGAACATCTATGACCACCGCCTCAGCGCAGCCGTCGCCTCGCTGGAGCCGGACAATGATTTTATCCTGATCGACTGCCCCGGCAGCCACACCCGCCTGAGCCAGGTGGCGCATTCGCTGGCCGACACGCTGATCACCCCGCTGAACGACAGCTTTGTCGATTTCGACCTGCTGGCGCGGATTGATGCGACCGGTGACAAGATCCTTGGGCCATCGGTCTATTCCGAAATGGTCTGGAACGCGCGGCAGTTGCGGGCGCAGGCGGGCTTGCAGCCCATCGACTGGATCGTGGTGCGCAACCGCATGGGCGCACAGCGCATGGTCAACAAGGAAAAGATGGAGCGCGCGATCAAGATGCTGGCCAAGCGCATCGGCTTTCGCATCGCCCCCGGCTTTTCCGAGCGCGTGGTGTTCCGCGAGCTGTTCCCGCGCGGGCTGACCCTGCTGGACCTGAAAGACATCGGCGTCAAACAGCTGAACATCTCGAACGTGGCCGCACGGCAAGAGCTGCGCGACCTGATCAAGGCGCTGAATCTGCCGGGCGTGACGGTCGACTTTTAAGACACCCGCTGCGCCAGCCGCAACAACATGCGACGCAGCGCGGCCACGTCCTCGTCGCCCAGCATCTCGGCCAGCGCGTCATCATAGTCCTTGGCGATCTTGCGCAAGTCGCGATAGGCGGCCTGACCCTGCGCCGTCAGCTCCAGATGCTCGGCCCGCCGGTCTTGCTCATCGCGCACGCGGGTCAGGAACCGCCGCTCGGCCAACCGCTGCACCGCGCGGCTGATCTTGGTCTTGTGCAGCCCGGACCGGTCACGGATGTCCGATGCGGTCAACCGGCCGTACATCCCCAGATGGAACAACACCCGCCATTCATTGCGCAACATGCCATACCGGCCTTTGTAGACGCTTTGAAAATCCAGTGACGCCGCCTCGGCCGCCTGATTGAGCAGATAGGGCAGAAAGCTCTGCAGATCGAATGTGTCTGGATCGGCCATTTTCCACCCGATGCTGTTGTTAGTTACAAATCCAACTATTACACATGCAACGAATCTGCAAGACTGCCGCATCAGGCAACGCACGGGAGGCATCGCAATGAACACGCACACCACGCCCAGCACCATGGTTCAGGCACCCGACACCGGCGGGACCACCCCCGGCTACATGCCCGGCTTTGGCAATGATTTCGAAACCGAGGCCCTGCCCGGCGCGCTGCCCCAGGGCATGAACAGCCCGCAAAAGGTCAACTATGGGCTTTACGGCGAACAGCTGAGCGGCACCGCCTTTACCGCGCCCAGCCACCAGAACGAACGCACCTGGTGCTATCGCATCCGACCTTCGGTGAAGCATTCGCACCGGTACGAGCGCATCGACCTGCCCTATTGGAAGTCCGCGCCGCACATCCCGCAGGATGTGACCAGCCTGGGCCAGTACCGCTGGGATCCGGTGCCCCATTCCGGCCAGTCCTATACATGGCTGACCGGAATGCGCACGATGACCACAGCCGGTGACGTGAACACCCAGGTGGGCATGGCCAGCCACATCTATCTGGTCACCGACAGCATGGTCGACAGCTACTTTTATTCCGCCGACAGCGAATTGCTGATCGTCCCGCAAGAGGGCCGCCTGCGGTTCTGCACCGAACTGGGTGTCATCGACCTTGCCCCGCAGGAAATCGCCATCATCCCGCGCGGTCTGGTCTACCGTGTCGAAGTGCTGGACGGCCCTGCGCGCGGGTTCGTCTGCGAAAACTACGGACAGAAATTCGACCTGCCGGGCCGTGGCCCGATTGGCGCCAACTGCATGGCCAACCGCCGCGATTTCAAAACGCCGGTGGCCGCATACGAGGACCGCGAAACGCCCAGCACCGTGACAATCAAATGGTGCGGCCAGTTTCACGAAACCCGCATCGGCCACAGCCCGCTGGACGTTGTCGCATGGCACGGCAACTACGCGCCGGTGAAATACGACCTCAGCACCTATTGCCCCGTCGGCGCGATCCTGTTCGACCACCCCGATCCGTCGATCTTTACCGTACTGACCGCCCCCAGCGGCGTCGAAGGCACGGCCAACATCGACTTTGTCCTGTTCCGCGAACGCTGGATGGTGGCCGAGGACACCTTTCGCCCGCCATGGTATCACAAGAACATCATGTCCGAGATGATGGGCAATATTTACGGCCAGTATGACGCCAAGCCACAGGGTTTTGTCCCCGGCGGCATGTCGCTGCACAACATGATGCTGCCGCACGGGCCGGACAAGAACGCGTTCGAGGGGGCGTCAAATGCTGATCTCAAGGCCGAGAAGCTGGACAACACCATGTCGTTCATGTTCGAAACCCGTTTCCCGCAGCACCTGACCGAATTCGCTGCAAAAGAGGCGCCGTTGCAGGACAACTACATCGACTGCTGGACCGACATCGAAAAGAAATTCGACGGCACGCCGGGCAAGAAATAACGCCTCCGCGCCGATCTGAAATACCGGGCGGCCCGCGCGTGGCCGCCCACAATCCATAGGAACAACATATGCCCCTGATGAAAAGCTGGATCACCAGCGCCAATTCCGCCGAGACCGACTTTCCGCTGAACAACCTGCCCTATGGCGTGTTCTCGGTCGGTGAGGACGATCCGCGCTGCGGTGTGGCGATTGGCGACATGATCCTGGATCTGGCCGCCGCCGAAGATGCCGGTCTGGTGACGCTCACCGAATACCCGCTGTTCGACGTGCCGTTCTGGAACGAGGTCATGGAAGAAGGCCCCGCCGTCTGGGCCGCCCTGCGCGACCGCCTGATGCAACTGCTGTCCGAAGGCAGCGACCATCAGGACAAGGTCGCACCGCTGCTGGTGCCCATGGCCGATGCCACGATGCACCTGCCCATGGTCGTGGCGGAATACACCGACTTTTACGCCGGTCGCCACCACGCCACCAATGTCGGCACCATGTTTCGCGGCGCGGAAAACGCGCTGCCGCCGAACTGGCTGCACATTCCCATCGGCTACAACGGCCGCGCGTCGTCGGTCGTGGTGTCCGGCACCGACATCCGCCGCCCCTGGGGCCAGCTGAAGGGACCGAACGACGACAAGCCCCGCTTTGCCCCCTGCGCGCGTTTCGACATCGAGCTGGAAATGGGCGCCATCGTCGGCACCCCGTCCGACGGCCCGCTGACCGTGGACGAGGCCGACGCGGCGATCTTTGGCTATGTGCTGCTGAACGACTGGTCGGCGCGTGACATTCAGGCGTGGGAATACCAACCGCTTGGGCCCTTCCAGGCCAAGGCGACGGCCACCACCATCAGCCCGTGGATCGTGACCAAGGCCGCGCTTGAACCCTTCCGCACCGACACGCCCGCGCGTGAATTCGAACTGCTGGACCACCTCAAGGACACCGGCCCGATGCTGTACAACATCGACCTGTCCGTGACCCTTGCGCCCAAGGGCAAGGACGCCAGCGTGATCGCACGCACCAACTACAACGAAATGTATTACTCGTCTGCCCAGCAACTGGCGCACCACACCACCGCCGGCAGCCCGATGACACCGGGTGACCTGCTGGGGTCGGGCACCATCTCGGGCGCAGAGAAATCCGAACGCGGCAGCCTGCTGGAACTCAGCTGGGGCGGCAAGGAACCCTTCACACTCGACACCGGCGACACCCGCAGCTTTATCGAGGACGGCGACACGCTGGGTCTGCACGGTCACGCCGCAGGCGATGGCTATCGCATCGGCTTTGGCCCCTGCGTCGGCACCGTGCTGCCCGCGCTGGACGATCCCTACAAGCGGTAATCCCGCTTCATCTTGCTAGATAAACTCCCGCCGGAGGCTCCGGCAGCGACCAAAAAGGACCACACTCATGGCCAAGGCATTCGCGTCCCAAGGGGACATGACCGAAAAGAAAATCTCGTTCACCGAAGTCGGTGAGGGCCTCTATGCCTTTACCGCCGAAGGCGACCCCAACTCGGGCGTCATCATCGGCGACGACAGCGTGATGATCGTCGAGGCGCAGGCCACCCCGCGTCTGGCCAACAAGGTCATCGACTGCGTGCGCAGCGTCACCGACAAACCGATCAGCCACGTGGTGCTGACCCACTATCACGCGGTCCGCGTGCTGGGCGCGTCGGCCTTTGACGCGGGCCAGATCATCATGTCCGACACCGCGCGCGGCATGGTCGCGGAACGCGGGCAAGAGGACTGGGACAGCGAATTCCAACGCTTCCCGCGCCTGTTCGAAGGTCACGAGAGCATCCCCGGCCTGACCTGGCCCACCACCACGTTCAAGGACAAGATGACCGTTTATCTGGGCAACCGCCGCGTGGACCTGATGCACCTGGGTCGCGCCCATACGGCGGGTGACATTGTGGCCCACGTGCCCGACCAGAACGTGATGTTTACCGGCGACATCGTCGAATATCACTCGGCCTGCTATTGCGGCGATGGCTATTTCGGCGACTGGGGCACCACGCTGGACAACATCAAGGCCTATGACGTCGATGCCATCGCACCGGGGCGCGGTGACGCGCTGGTGGGACAGGAGATGGTGAACGCCGCCATCGAAAACACCCGCGATTTTGTCGACAGCACCTATGCCGCCGCAGCGCGTGTCGCGGCACGTGGCGGGTCGCTCAAGGACGCATGGGATGCCGTGCGCGCCGCCTGCGACCCCAAGTTTGCAGATTACGCGATCTACGAACACTGCCTGCCCTTCAACGTCGCCCGCGCCTATGACGAAGCCCGCGGCATCGCGCATCCGCGCATCTGGACCGACAAACGCGACGTGGAAATGTGGGAAGACCTGCAGTCATGACGACCTGGGGCGCGGTTTTTCTGGTGGTACAGGGGGCGGTCTTTGCCCTCTGGGCGTTCCAGATGTTCCGCGCCCTGTTTCAGGCCCGCCGCATCGCCGTCGCCAACAGCGGCAAGATGTGGCCCGGCCCTTTCGCTGCACTTGCTGCCTTGCGTGACTGGGCGCGCAGCCATCCGCGTGAACGCAACCAGCTGCTTGTTACCACCGCTGTGCTTTTCCTGTTCATCGCACTTGGCCCCTTGCGTGCCACGCTCCACCCTTGAAGGACGCCGACATGGCATATGATTACACCCCATTTCCTTATGTCGCCCCGCCCGGCCTGACAGAACCAGAGGCGCGCCATCCGGTTGTGATCGTGGGCGCAGGCCCCATCGGGCTGGCCATGGCCATCGACCTTGCGCAACAGGGCGTGCGTTCGGTGGTGCTGGACGACAACAACGTGGTTTCGGTCGGCAGTCGGGCGATCTGCTGGGCCAAACGCACGCTTGAAATCTTTGACCGCCTCGGCGTCGGCGACCGGATGCTGGCCAAGGGCGTGACGTGGAAAGTGGGCCGTCTGTTCCATGGCGACAAGCCGGTCTACAGCTTTGACCTGTTGCCCGAAGAGGGCCACAAATACCCCGCCTTCATCAACCTTCAGCAATATTACGTCGAACAATATCTGGTCGAGCGGGCACAAGAACTGCCGGACCTGATCGACATGCGGTTCTTGAACAAGGTCACGGGGCACACCGACAAGGGCGACCATGTGGTGATCGACGTGGAAACACCCGATGGCACCTACCAGTTGGAAGCCGACTATTACATCGCTGCCGAAGGCGCTGCATCCCCCACGCGCAAGCGGATGAATCTGCCGTTCGAAGGCCAGACCTTCGAAGAGCATTTCCTGATCGTCGACGTCGAAATGCAAAAAAGCCCGTTCGAGAGCGACAGCCCAGAACGCTGGTTCTGGTTCGCGCCGCCCTTTCACCACGGCCAGTCTGCGCTGTTGCACAAGCAGCCCGACAACATCTATCGCATCGACCTGCAACTGGGGCCTGACACAGACCCCAAGGCCGAGGCGACCGAGGAAAAGGTGATCCCACGGATCAAGGCCATCGTCGGTGACACGCCGTTCCGGCTGGACTGGATGAGCGTCTATAAATTCCGCTGTGCCAAACTGGACAATTTCGTCCACAACCGCGTGCTGTTCGTCGGAGACAGCGCCCATGTGGTGTCGCCCTTTGGCGCGCGCGGTGGCAATGGCGGCATTCAGGACGTGGACAACCTGGGCTGGAAACTGGCCGCCGTGCTCTCCGGCGATGCCCCTGTGACCCTGCTGGACAGCTACAACGAAGAGCGCAGCCACGGCTCGGCCGAGAACATCCTGAACTCCTCCCGTGCCACCAACTTCATGACCCCGAAAAGCCCCATCGAAGCGCTGTTTCGCAACGCGGTGCTGGACCTTGCCGAAACCCACCCCTTTGCGCGCAAGCTGATCAACTCGGGCCGTTTGTCGCAACCCTGTTCGCTGCACGGGAAAACCCTTCAAAGCGGGGATCACCCGCTGGTGGGCCAGTCGTTGATCGACGCGCCCGTGGGCAATGGCTGGCTGGTCGAACAGGCGCAGGGTGCGTTTACACTGCTGAGCATCGGTGATGATGCCGCGCCTGATGTCGAGGGCATCCGCACTCTGCACATCGCGGCCCCATCGCCCGAACTGTCCCGCCGCTATGGCGCCGGACATTATCTGATCCGCCCCGACGGACATATCTGCGCCTGTTTCGGCAGCGCAGACAGGGATCAAATCACCGCCGCACTGGCCCGCGCCAAAGGACAATCACGATGATCCTTCAAGACAACCTCGGACCGAATGGCGACACGATCTACAACGCGCTTATGCATGCCCACGAAGGGCTGACCGAGGCCGAAAGCCATGCCTTGAACGCCCGCCTTGTGCTGATGTTGATCAACGAGGTGGCCGACCCCGACCGCATCAGCGCGTTGCTGCAAGAGGCCCGCAGCCCCGCGTCGTCGGTGTAGTCAACGCGAAGGTCTATGGCGCGTGCAGTGCCGTCCGGCAGGCCCGCCTGACCAATTCCGGCTGCGCGCCCTGACCCAGCAGTTGCCCCACAGCCGCCGCCTGTGCCGCCTGCATCCGAACCACCAGTTCGGTGTCGGGCAGGTCGTGGCGGGTGACCTTGGCAAACCACGCCTCTTCCAGGATCAGATCCTCGATCAGCGGGTCGATCACGGCACCACCGCCACCGGGATAGCGGTAGTGCCCCACGCCGCCCTTCTTGCCCATGCGCCCCTCGGCCACCATGCGCGGCAGGATGGGCGACGCCGCCCCCTGTCTGCGGTCCAGCACCACGTCCAGCCCCAGCAGGTCCATCGCAGCACATGGCCCCATCTGATACCCCGCCGCCTCCAGCGCCTCGTCCAGCTCCCAGGGGTTCGTGTGGAACATCAAAAGGTGATCAGCGGCCAGCCAGAAGCTGTCTTGCAAGGCTGCCGCGACCTCGGCTTCGGTCAAACGGAAATGCTTTCGACAAAGCGGTGTTTGGCGATCACCGCCAGCAGGTCGTTCACCGAGGATTGAACCGGACGGTTGGCGGTGTCCACCTGTGCCTGCGCACGCTCGTATTGGGGTGTACGGACGCTCAGCAACGCCTTGAGCTGTTCCATCGCCGCCGGATTGTCCTTCATCGGGCGCAGGTCGCCCTGGGCACGCACCCGCGCCATATGTTCGGCGGGGCTGGTGCGGACCCAGACCGTGTGGAACCGGTCCAACAGGGTGGTATAGGTCTGCGGCTCGGCAACGATACCGCCGCCCACCGCCAGGATCATGCGGTTTTCGCTTTGGATCACCTCGTCCAGCACCTCTTGTTCCAGATCGCGGTAACCGTCTTGCCCATACAGCCCCATAACCTCGGACACGGGCATACCTGCGTGTTCCTCGATCAGCTTGTTCAGCTCCAGAAACGGAATGCCAAGCGCAGCCGCCGCGGCCTTGCCCAGCGTCGATTTCCCCGCACCACGCAGGCCGACCAGACAGATCCGCTGTGCCCGCGCGCCGCCGGGCGCGTGCGGCGCCAGCATTGCGCGCACGCGGCCCTGCACGTCAGGCCCTGCGGCCTGGAACAAATGCGCTACGCGCAAGGTATCATCGCTGAGCGGTGCGTCATCCGCCAGCAAGGCCGACACCGACACGCCCAGCGCATCGGCAACACGGGCCAGCAACAGGATGGAAATATTGCCCTGCCCGGTTTCCAGTTGCGCCAGATAGCGCGGCGACACGCCTGACCGGTCCGACAGCGTGCGCCGCGGCAATTTCTGAGCCTTGCGCGCCTCGCGCACCCGCTGGGCCAATCGCTGGATCAGCGGGTTGTCTGAGGGTGTGTTGGACTGGTCCGTCATGGCGTCAGGGCCGGATCAGCGGCTCGACCACCGCACGGATATCCGGCGGGGCGGGTTGGCTTTTGAACACGTCAGCCACGGTAAAGACGCAAGTAAACGTACCCTCGAAACACAGCACATCGTTCTGATAGCCATCCACGCGAAAGGTGATGGACTTTTCGCCCAGCCGCTGCGGCCACACGTGGCACATCAGCCGGTGGCGCGGGGTGACGGGGCTGCGGAAATCCATCGCCAGATTGACAAACGGCGTGCCGACGTTGCGGTCCAGTTCCAGTTGGAACCAGCCGTCACCGTCCAGATGCGCCTCCCACCAGGCGTTGATCGCATCCAGCGCAAAGACCGGCAAACGGCCCGTGTAGGCAATACGCGCCGGATCGCAATCGCCCCATGTCACGCGGATTTCATGAACAAAAGGCGAAGGTAAATTTGGCACGTCAGTAGGTTTCCACATGATAGCGACCCTCTTCGCGCATCACATCGCGCAAAGCGGTCCATTGCTGCCCGATGCTTTCGGCAATCGAGGTCATGGCGCGTTCCACGCCTTCCTCCATGCCTTTCAGGCCACAGATGTAGATATACGTATTTTCATCCGCCAGCAAATCGGCAACCGCCTCTTCCTCGGCGATCATCCGGTCCTGCACATATTCCCTGTCGCCAGTGCGCGAGAACACCAGATGCTGTTTCATCTGCGCTTCGGGTACTTTTTTCAGCGGGCCGAAATAGGGCAGCGAATCCGGCGTGCGTGCGCCAAAGAACATGGTCATCTGGGCGGTGGCGCCGCTGCGCTGGCGCTGCATGGTAAAGGCGCGCATGGGTGCCGATCCGGTGCCGGTGCAGATCATCAAAAGCCGTGCCTTGGTGTCATTAGGCATCAGGAATGTCGCGCCAAAGGGGCCGGTGACGTTCACGCTGTCGCCCTGCGCCAGATCGCACAGATAGTTCGACGCCAGCCCCTTGTGCTCGCGCTTAACCGTCAGCGAAATGTTGTGATAGCCCGCGCGTTCACCGTCGCGGGGGCTGGAGATGGAATACAGACGCGGCAGATGCGCCTTGCCGTCGGCATCGGTGCCCGGCGGAATGATCCCCACCGACTGCCCCTCAAGCACCGGAAACGGCAGCGCGCCGGGGTCCAGAATGATGTGGCGCACGTCGTGGTCGGGGTCATCGGTCAGGCGATAGTTGCCCTGCACCGTCATCTTGGCCGGCTTGCCAAGGTTGTACATATTTACCGCCGCCTTGGCCGCGCTGACGGGCGCACGGGCCTTGCCGCCGGCGCCCTGATGCGCCTCGGCCAGAAGGGCCGCGATGGGGTCGGCAACCGCGTCATCCGCTTCGGACGGGGCGGCGGTTTCGATCTCTTGCTGGTCGGGCAGTTCATCAAACGCGTATTGCTGGTCCAGCGTATAGGGCACATCGACCACGCGCCATTCGTCGATTGACCCCGTGGGACAGACCGGAATGCAGTCCATGCAGAAATTGCACTTGTCCGCATCCACCACGACGTTGTTGTCGTCATGTTCAATCGCGCCCACGGGGCAGGTCATCTCGCAGGTATAGCAGCGGATGCAAATCTCGGGGTCGATCAGGTGCTGTTTCAGCGGCTGGTTCATGAGGTGCGCCCGTTCAGGATCATGTCGGGGATCAGCATGGCGTCGATCAACGCCTGACACAGCCCTTCGCAGCCTTTGCAGCCGACACAAGGGCCTTGCAGGGCGGCCAGATCGGCGGCCAGAGCATGGGTTTGCGGCGCATAGGCCACGGTGCGTTTGGTTTGCATGGGTCGTCTCCTGAGCGACGGAAAAACGTGCGCCCGGGCCAAGGTTACACCCCGCCCCGGGCCAAAGCCATCAGGCCATATGCAGTTTGACGTATTCGAAATCGCCCGGCTTGTTGTCGATGCCAACCTTGGGCGGCGCGATCCACGAGGCATATTGGCCGGGTTCATAGCAGGGCTTCATCAGCGACTGGATATAGTCGCCATCTGCCTTGGTCGGCAGCCATTCGTTCTGACGCTTGGTCCATTCGTCGGACGAGATGATGTTGCCATCGGGGTCCACGGCCACGGCCGAGAACACGCCGATCTGGCGGTGGAACCCTTCGTGCGGCAGCTTCAGTTCGAAATCGATGCCCGCCTTGGCAATCTGCTTGTTCCAGCGGCCCACGCCACCGGCGGCGTCGCGGACATAGTCGTCGCGCAGGCGCATATTGATCGCGGTCAGGGCGGGCACGTCTTCGGTCACGATCTTGCCGTCCTTGATCGAGGTGACGGGATAGGTGGCATCGGACAACTTGTGATCGTCGTCGATCCGCTGCTCCATGTACCGGCCCTTGATGCCATAGTTGAAGGCATTGGCGGCGTTGGTCGACACTTCTTGTCCGAACAGGTCCAGCGACAGCGTATAGTGCAGGTTCAGCTTTTTCTGGATCGTCGGCAGGTCGATAACCCCCAGATCGCGGATCTTGTTGATGTCATAGGGATCGGTGATGCCGTGTTTCGCCATCGCTTCCAGCGTCGCCTGAATGGTGCGGCCCACGCCGGTTTCGCCGACGAACATGTGGTGCGCTTCTTCGGTCAGCATGAACCGGCAGGTGCGCGACAGCGGGTCGAAACCCGACTGCGCCAGCGATTCAAGCTGCATCTTGCCGTCGCGGTCGGTGAAATAGGTGAACATGAAGAACGACAGCCAGTCCGGCGTTTCCTCGTTGAACGCTCCCAGCATCCGCGGCGCTTCGTCCGAACCGGACGAACGGACCAGCAGGTCGTCGGCCTCTTCCCGGCCATCGCGGCCAAAGTATTTTTGCAGCAGATAGACCATGGCCCACAGGTGGCGGCCCTCTTCCACGTTCACCTGAAACAGGTTGCGCATGTCATAAAGCGACGGCGCGGTCAGCCCGAGGAAGCGTTGCTGTTCGACCGATCCCGGTTCGGTGTCGCCCTGAATGACGATCAGCCGTTTCAGCATGTTGCGGTATTCGCCCGGCACTTCTTGCCATGCGGGTTCGCCGTAATGTTCGCCCATCGGAATGGTGCGACCTTCGACCTCGGGGGCCAGCAGGACGCCCCAGCGGTATTCCGGCATTTTCACATAATCGAACTTGGCCCAGCCCTTGGGGTCCACACTGACGGCGGTGCGCAGGTAGACCATCGATTCCTGAAAGTTCTGCGGGATCAGGTCGTTCCACCAGTTGATATAGCCGGGATGCCATTTTTCCAGTGCTTTCAGCACCTTCTTGTCCTGGCTCAGCCCCACGTTGTTGGGGATCTGGGTGTCGTAGCTTACGTTGATCAGGTCCATCATCTTCGTTCTCCAATCTGGTGCGGCGCGCTGTCCGTGTCGCGGACGGCTGCGCAGGTTCAGTTACACACGTTCCATGTTGTAATCGCCGCGTTTGCCGGTGCCGTAGCGTTGCAGCGCGCCATCTGCACCAACCGCGTTGGGGCGGTTGAATATCCAGTTCTGCCAGGCGGTCAGCCGGCCAAAGATGCGGGTCTCCATCGTCTCGGGTCCGGCAAAACGCAGGTTCGCCTCCATCCCCGTCATCGCGTCGGGCGAGAAGCTGGCCCGCTCTTCCATGAAGATGCGGATCTCGTCCTCCCAGTCGATGTCGTCGAGCATCATGGTGACCAGGCCCAGTTCTTCGGCCTCTTCCGCCTCAAGCTGTTCGCCTATCGCGGCCTTTGCCTTGTCCACCGCCTCGGGTTCGCCCAGGAAGCGGGTTTGCAGGCGGGTCAGGTCGTTGGACATCGGCATCGGGCCAAAGTTCGCAGCCGTCAGGGTGATCGTCGCCAAGGGACGGTTGTCGCCGTCAAATTCGTCTTCCATCATATAGGTGCGGTCGACCGAAAACAGGATTTCGGCAAGGATACCGGTAAAGCACGACCCGTGCTCCACCAGCGCCGCCATGCTGCGCGAGGTCACGTCGATGCGTTTCAGGATGCGCTTCCAGTATTTCAGCACCTCGTTGGCCAGCCAGTGATCGGCACTGTCCATCAACAGCGCCTCGTGCGCGGCAAAGCGTTCGGGGTCGCCTTGGGTGCGGAACACCAGCAGGCCCGCGTCCATTTCATTCAGGCGCAGGTGCAGGATGGCATCGTCCAACTGCCGCGCCAGACGCAGCATATAGGCCGCGTCGCCTTGTGCGGTGAAGGCGTCCATATCGGCGGGCGCGTCCTCTTCGGGGCCCTTGATCGTGATCGTGGCGCGGCGGGCGGCACGGTCCAGCGCCACCTCGACCAGTTCATAGGACACGCTGCCGTCATCCGCGATCGTGCGGTCGATGGGGTTTAGCGTGATGCCCTGCGCCACATCCGCCTTGGACGAACCTGCCGCAAATTCGCGGGCACGTTCCTGCACGGTTTCGTCGAATTTCGAGTTGGCGATCACCTCGTCCACCAGCCGCCAGTCCTGCGCCCGCTTGCCGCGCACGCCTTCCTCGGTCGAGCAGAAGATGTCGGCACGGTCGCGGCGCACCTTGCGTTTGTCGGTGACGCGGGTCAGCCCGCCGGTGCCGGGCAGAACCGCGAGCAAAGGCACCTCGGGCAAGGACACGGACGACGTGCTGTCGTCGGTCAGCATGATGTGGTTGCACGCCAGCGCCAGCTCATAGCCGCCGCCTGCGCACGCCCCTTTGACGGCCGCGATGTATTTCTGGCCGCTGTCGGCCTCGGCGGCTTCGAAAGTGTTGCGCGTCTCGTTGGTGAATTTGCAGAAGTTCACCTTGTGGCTATGGGCGGCGCCGCCCAGCATCCGGATGTTGGCCCCCGCGCAGAACACCTTGTCCTTGCCCGACTGCATCACCACGACCTTGACCTCGGGGTGTTCGAACCGCATCCGCTGGACCACATCGGCCAGCTCGATGTCCACGCCCAGATCATAGCTGTTCAGCTTCAACTGGTAGCCGTCGAACAGGCCCGCGTCTTCGTCTACATCCATGAACAGGTTGGCCACGGGGCCGTCGTATGCGACACGCCAGTGGCGGTATTTGCTGGGGTCGGTGCGGAAATCAATGATCTTGGTCACAGTGCAAGTGTCCTTTTGGCGGGGTGCAGCACGGGCTGCACTGGCTTCTTGTGTAGTATAGTTACAAACTTAAGCGTTCCGAACCAAGAATTAGGCGCGATACTGCGCACATATGGCACTATAATTCACTATCAGCCGCTTGAGCGGCCAGTTCCGCAGCATTCGCTGCCCATTCCAGCAGGTCGGTAGGTGTCGCTCCGGGAATCGGGCGGCTGGCGCGGCCTGCGACCAGATGTTCCTGCACCATCGCGCACAGACGCAGCGTGGCCTTGGGCCGCCCCATCGCCAGCTTCAGCCGTGCGTTGGCCAGCTGGATCACCGCCTGCACCATGTGCCGCTCCGCTGACGGATCGGGCAGCGCCAGCCAGACAGCTTCCAGAACCTCGTGGCATTCCCAGAAATATCCGGCGTGCAGATAATCCAGACCGGCCCGCATCGCGGGGCTGTCGAAAGGGTCGGCGTTGACCGTTTTCAGCGGATCGAACCAGCCCTCGGGGTGGCGGGCCGTCTGGCCGGGCACATAGGCATGCGCCGGCGCAGGGGTGCCGCCGGGCAGCTCAGGCAAGCTCCACCTCGGCGTCTTCCATGCGCTTGAGACGGGCGCAGAATTCGGTGATGGCAGCGACGGTCTGCTCGGTCGCCTCGCGGTGGGGCGCATGGCCGACACCTTCCAGAACCAGCGTTTCCAGCGGCGAATAGATGCGGCTGTCGATCTCGTCGATCTGGGCCATCGTGCCGTAAGGATCGTCCATGCCCTGCACCGCCAGCACCGGAATGCGCCAATGGTCGATGCTGTCAGCCACGTTCCACGCGGCATAGTCGGGATGCGTCCAGCTGTCGTGCCAGCCGTAATAGGCGCTGTCGGGATGGGCGTGGTATTTCGCCAGCTTCTGCTTCAGGTCGCCGTTTTCGTATGCGTCCTTGGTCGCTGCGATCGACGCCAGCCCCCCCGGTTCGGTGAAGAAATGCGGCGCGATCAGGATCAACCCGCGCACCCGCATGTCGCTGACACTGCCCGCATAAATCGCGGCAATCGTCGCCCCGTCCGAGTGCCCCAGCAGCACACAGTCCTGAACCCCGGCCGCATCCAGCAGCGGCCCCAGCACATCCACCGCCTCGCGCGTCTGGTAATCCAGCGGGCGCGGCAGGCTGGCGGCGCTGGACTGCCCGTAGCCCGCCCGCGAATAGGCCAGCACGCCAAAGCCCGTCTGATCGGCCAGCCTCTGCGGCAGATCGTGCCATTGTGCCACGCTGCCCAGCCCCTCGTGCAGCATCACCAGCGTGGGTGCGTCACCGGGTGCCGCGCCAAAGCAGGCATATTCCAGCGATGCCCCGTCCACTTCGATAAATCCGTTGGTCCAGTCCATCATGCGTCCTCGCGTAGTTTGAAACGCTGGATCTTGCCGGTTGCCGTCTTGGGCAATTCATCGACACAGGCGATCCAGCGCGGATATTTCCATTTGCCGATTTTCGTTTTCACATGCTCTTTCAGCACGGCCTCGATGCCGTCGGGCGACACGCCAGCGTTCAGCACCACAAACGCCTTGGGCTTTTCCAGCCCGTCGTCGTCGCGCGCGGCGACCACTGCGGCCTCGAGCACATCGGCGTGGCTGATGATGGCGCTTTCCACCTCGAACGGGCTGACCCAGATGCCGGACACCTTGAACATATCATCGGTGCGCCCGCAGTAGACGAACCGTCCGTCATCGCGGCGTTCGTATTTGTCGCCGGTGCGGGTCCAGGTGCCCTCGAACGTGGTGCGCGTCTTGGCGCGCTGGTTCCAGTAGCAACTGGCGGCGCTGTCGCCCTGCACCAGCAGTTCGCCCACCTCGCCGGTGGCCACGTCCTGCCCTGCCTCATCCACCAGCCGCACTGCATAGCCCGGCACCGCCACGCCCGAAGTGCCATAGACGACATCGCCGGGCCGGTTGCTGAGGAAGATGTGCAGCATCTCGGTCGACCCCACACCGTCGAGAATTTCGACGCCCGTGTGTTTTTCCCAGCGCTTCCCCACATCCTCGGGCAATGCCTCGCCCGCCGAGATACAGCGGCGCAAGGGCGCTTTGGCAGGGCCGTTCTTGTCCATAAAGGCCGCCAAGGCGGCATAAAGCGTGGGCACGCCGCAGAACACCGTGGGCTGTTCGGCGTTCAGAATGTCCACGACACTGTCCGGTGTCGGGCGCCCCGCGAACAACACGGTCGTGGCCCCCACCGCCATCGGAAAGGTCATTGCATTGCCAAGCCCGTAGGCGAAAAAGAACTTGGCCGCCGAGAACACAACATCATCCTCGCGCACGCCCAGCACCTGCGCGCCATAGGTGTCGGCGGTGGCTTTCAGGCTGGAATGGATGTGATGCACGCCCTTGGGCTGGCCGGTCGAGCCTGAGGAATACAGCCAGAACGCCACCTCGTCCGCATTCGCGTCAAAGGCCAGGGTGGGGGCGTCGGCGGTGTCCAGAAAGCTCTGATAGGACGTGGTGCCGTCAGGTGCTGCGCCCCCGATCACGACAACGGTTTTCACGAACGGATTGTCCGCCAGTGCCGGTGCGACCGTGTCATACAGCACATCCGACACGAACAGCGTCGTGGCACGGCTGTCGCGCAGGATCGCGTCATAGACCGACGTGGCCAGCAGCGTGTTCAGCGGGACCGGAATGACCCCCGCCTTGAGCGCACCCCAGAAGATTTGCGGAAATTCGATGGTGTCCAGCACCAACATCGCAACCCGCTGTTCCGGCACGATGCCATGCTGCCCAAGGGCGGAGGCGACGCGCCCCGAGGTGTCCGCAAGATCGCCATAGGTCAGGCTGCGCCCGCTGCCGTATTCCCGAAAGGCAACCTTGCCGCCGCGCCCCTCTTCCACATGACGATCGACGAAATAGCTGGCTGCATTCGCGCTGGCTACGCTGGACATAGACGCTCCTCCCAAAGACATCTCGATTTGTGCGCTATCGTGCGCCAATCTCAGGATATCGCAACAGGACCGCGCACTTTGCGCAACTTAGTGCAAGATTTGACGTCAGACCGTGATCGTCGCCGGGTCTACGTCGTCATACAGACGGTCCACCAGCGGTGCGCGGCGGGCCAGCAGCCTGGCAAAGTTGATGTTGCCCTTGGCCGTCGCCTCGCCTTCGCCCATGTCGGGCGGGTCTGACAGAATCAGCGCGCGGGTGACGCGCGTGGCCGAGCCGGTGGCGTCAGCCGCCCTTTCGCGCAAACGGGTGCGCAGGATGTCTGCCAGGTCGGGGCAGGTGCAGGCACCTTTGTCAGCCTCTAACGCAAACCCTTCCCTGCCTGTGGCCGCGCGGTTCGGAAGGATCAACAGCCCGATCTGGTCACGCCCCTGCCCCGTCACCACGATGTCGGCGGCATAGGGGGCCAGCAGCGCCAGCATCTCGAGCCGCAGGTTCGCCGCCTGCACCCATGTGCCGGTCATCAGTTTAAAGTCTTCGGACATGCGCCCGTCGAACCGCAGGCCAAGGTTCGGGTCGGCCTCATCGACAAACCGCATCGCGTCGCCGGTGATAAAATAACCCTCGTCGTCGAAAGCCTCGGCGGTCTTGGCCGGGTTGTCCAGATAGGCCCGCATGATCGACGGCCCGCTGACCCGCACGTCACAGCGCATGTCGGCGTCGGGCACCAGCTTGACCGTGACCCCCGGCAGGGGGACGCCGACGATACCCGCACCGCGTGCAGGCACCTGTTGCAGCAAGGCCCCCGGCGCGGTTTCGGTCAGCCCCCAGGACGAGGTGATCAGCGGCACGCGGCGGCCGGTCTGGGCGGCCAGTGCCTCCAGCCCGGCCCAGGTTTCTTGGGGCAGGGACGCACCGGCGTAAAAGATCATGTCGAGGTCGCAGAAATACGTCTCGCGCAGGGTCGCATCGTTCTGAAGCGCCGTCAGAAGCTGCGCAAAGCCCACAGGCACGTTAAAGCTGACAGTGCCGGGCACCATCGACAGGTTCTCCAGCGTGCGCCCGAACAGCGCGGGCAGCGGTTTGCCATCGTCGATGTACAGGCTGCCGCCACCCGACAGCACCATGTTGAAATTATGCGACCCGCCAAAGACATGGTTCCACGGCAGCCAGTCCACGATCACCGGCGGGCGCTGGCGCAGGAACGGCAGGCCCTGGGCCAGCTGGGTCTGGTTGGTGGTCATCATCCGCTGGGTGGTCAAAACCCCCTTGGGGTCCGAAGTAGAGCCTGATGTGAGCAGGATCTTGGCCACCGTATCCGGCCCGACCGTGGCAAAGGCCGCATCGACCCCGGCATCGGAATGGGCCAGCAGGTCGGCAAGCGGCGTGGCGCCGGTATCGCCGGGATCAGACGCAATCGCAGGGCAGTTCGCCCGCGCCAGCCCCGCCGCATAGGCCGCGCCATCGGCAGCAAAGACCCGCGCGGGCTTTATGAGGTTCACCACGTAATCCAACCGTCCGTGTGCTGCAGGGATCAGCGTGTACTGCTCGGCCACGGGCACCGTCGGCACGCCGACGTAATGCGCCCCCAGCGTCAGCAGCGCGTGGTCGATGCTGTTGCCCGACAGGATCAGAACCGGCGTGTCCGGCCCCATGCCCTGCCCCAGCAGCCACCCCGCAATCGCCCGCGCCTTTTGCCGGGCGCTGGCGTAGCTTTCGCGCCGCCAGCCTGCGCCCGACCGTTCCGCCAGAAACACCGCATCCGGCGTGGTTTGTGCCCAATGGTCCAGCCAGACGCCGCTGTTGCGCGCCACGTCGCCCAGTGGCGTGTCGGCGCGCAGCAGAATGGAACCGTCCGCACGATCCTCGCGCGTCACGGAATGTGGGGCAAGGATCGGCGTATGGGACATCTGGGAACCTCTAAGGGATCAGAAACAGCGTGATGGCCGGAAAGGCGACAAGGATCGCCACCCTGACGATGTCGCTGCCGACAAAGAACATCACCGCCTTGTACGTCTCGGTGATCGGCGTCGTGCGGTCCATCGCATTGATGATGAACAGGTTCATCCCCACCGGCGGCGTGATCAGCCCGACCTCGACCACGATCAGCACAAGGATGCCGAACCAGATCGCCACATGTTCGGGCGACATGCCGAAATCCATCGCCGAGATGACAGGAAAGAAGATCGGCACCGTCAGCAGGATCATCGACAGGCTGTCCATCACGCAGCCAAAGACCAGATAGAAGAACAGGATGATGATCAGCACGACCCACGGGCTAAGGCCCTGCCCCAGCACGTAATCGGCCATGAACTGCGGCACGCCCGACAGCGCCAGAAAGCCGTTGTAGAACCCCGCCCCCAGCACGATGAAAAAGATCATCGCGGTGGTCTTGGCCGTGCCGATCAGCGAATCGCGAAAGACGGCCCAGTTCAGGTTGCCCGACACCAGCGCCACCAGCCCGGTGCCTGCGGCCCCCACGGCAGAGCCTTCGGTGGGTGTGAACCATCCCGCGTAAATCCCGCCCACCACAAGGCCAAAGATCAACAGAACCGGCCAGGTCTCGGCCAGTGCCTTCCAGCGCTCGGACATCGGTTGCGGTTGGCGGGTGCCTGCGGAATCGGGGTACAGGCGCACATAGATCGAAATGGTCAGGACATAGCCGACCGCTGCCAGAATGCCGGGGATAAAGGCCGCCAGGAACAGCTTGGCGATGTTCTGTTCGGTGATGATCGCGTAGATCACCAGAATGACCGAAGGCGGGATCAGGATGCCCAGCGTGCCACCCGCCGCCAGCGTCGCGGTGGAAAACCCGCCTGAATAGCCGTAGCGGCGCAGTTCCGGCAGGGCCACACGGCTCATGGTGGCGGCAGTCGCCAGCGACGACCCGCAGATCGCGCCGAACCCTGCGCATGCCCCCACGGCAGCCATCGCCACGCCGCCGCGCCGATGGCCCAGAAAGCTTTCAGCCGCCTTGAACAATGCCGTGGACATGCCCGACAGCGTGGCGAACTGGCCCATCAGCAGGAACATCGGGATGATCGTCAGCGAATAGCTGGAAAAGGTCGAATAGGTCTCGGATTTCAGCTTGGCCAGCAGCGGCGTGGGGTTGCCGTTCATGGCAAAATACCAACCGCCAAAACCGCACAGCAGCATCGCCAATCCGATGGGCGCGCGCAAAAAGATCAGCGCCAGCAGGATCGGAAACGACCAGAACCCAAGCTCGATACGGCTGAGGTCGGACAAGGGCAAGAGGTCAAGGAACCATTGCATCGCGGTTTATTCCCCTATGTGGTCGTTGGGCATGACCGCGCGGCCCAAAGCCACCTCGGCGACGCGGGCACAGGCGCAATACACGGCCGTGATGGAGGCGACCGTGGCCGCAACGACGCTGGCGGCATAGCTCCACCAGACGGGAAACTGCAGGAACAACGTGGTTTCACCGTTGTTCACATAGCGCATCATCCCATCGGCCAGCCTGAAGGTCAGGAACACGATGGTGGCGGCCAGCACGATCTCCCAGAACGCCCGCAGCGTCGCCAGCGCACGCGGCGGCAGGGCAGAGGTGAACACATCCACCGTCGCGTGACCGGAATAAAGCTGGCAGACCGGAAAGAACGCAAAAATGGAAAAAGCCACGCCTGCCTCGAGCAGTTCGTACGAGCCGTTGATCTCGCCCACGCCCGCATTGATTGCCCAGTTTGACAGCCCCCCAAAAGCGGATTGCGCGATGCCGGTGTGAAACAGCTTGTTCAGACTGCGCCCGATGATTGACAGGGTTGTCAGCACAATCAGGGCGCACAGAACAAGACCGCCAAGAACGGCAGTGGCGCGGGCAAGCCAGGTGACCAGGCGTGTCATGTGGACTCCGGGTTATGGGTGGGGAATACGAGGAAAAGCAGCGGCATGCCTCCACATGCCGCTGCGCACAGGTCCGGTTACTGGCTGTATTTTTCCATCAGCATGGTGGCTTCGTCGATCAGCGCCTGACCGTCGATACCTTTGCTGTCCATGTCAGCGATCCAGGCGTCATAGACGGGCTGGGCCGCGTCACGCCATGCTTTGGCGTCCTCTTGGGACACGGTCACGATGTTGTTGCCCAAGGCAACCGCCGCTTCGCGCGCAGGCCCATCGGCATCGGCTTGTGTGCCACCGGCAAAGACCGAGAATTCCAGACCCGAGTTGTCGTCGATCACCTTTTTCAGGTCATCGGGCAGCGAGTCGTAGCGGTCCTTGTTCATTGCCAGAACAAAGGTCAGGACATACAGCGCCTTGCCTTCGAATTCGGTGTGGTTGTGCACCAGTTCCGGCACTTTCAGCGCGCTTGTGACTTCCCACGGGATGGTTGTGCCGTCGATCACGCCCTTGGACAGACCTTCGGACACGGCGGGGACGGGCATACCGACGGGTGTGGCGCCCAGAACCGACAGATAGTCATTGATCAGACGCGAACCGCCGCGGATTTTCAGACCGGCCATGTCGCCCGGCACCTTGATCTCGCGGTTGGCGTGGATCATGCCCGGACCATGTACCCAAGTGCCCAGAATATGTACATCTTTGAACTCGGTGTCTTTCATGTGCTCTTCGAACATTTCCCAATAGGCGCGGCTTGCGGCGCGGGCATTGGTCATCATGAAGGGCAGTTCAAACACTTCGGTCGACGGGTAGCGACCGGGGGTATAGCCCACAACGGTCCAGACGATGTCGGCCACGCCGTCAATCGCCTGGTCCATCAGCTCGGGCGGGGTGCCGCCCAGTTGCATCGACGGATAACGGTCGACTTTGATACGCCCGCCGCTGTCCTTTTCCACATTGTCGGCCCAGACATCCAGCACCAGACGCGGCACGTTGGCCTGCGCCGGCAGGAACTGGTGCAGGCTCAGCGTGACTTCCTGAGCCGACGCGGGCGCTGTTCCCAGCCCCAGCGCCAGCACGGCAGCGCCTGCCAGCGACAGAAATGATTTACGAGTGATGGTCATGGTCGTCCTCCCTAATGACTCGCTCTTGCGGCGGGTCTGACTTGTGTCGTTGCGGCAAATTGGTAGGGCAAGGTCGTTGGGCTGTCACCCGATTTTGTAACCTTTGCCCCCTCCTAAACCAAAGTCACCGATCTGTAATTGTGCACGATAGAACAGATTCCAGTTAAACGGTGATCACAATTTCAGACGGCCCGGCGCAGGACACCCGGAACATCTTTGTTTTCATGGTGAATATCCCGTGGCCGCGCCCAAGGTTTCTGCAAAATAGTGCCATATCAGGCCACATACAGCACAAAATCCCCTCTCCCGGGGCGTCGCAATGGTGGCGCATCTGGCTATGTCGTCTGGAAGTCCGCATGCGTCTCTGCGCAAATGCACGCAACACACGGAACGGAACGCCTTTATGCCCTTTACCCTCGCCGACGGTCGCGCCGAACTGCGCCCCACAGGGCTGATCCTGCTGATCGGGGCGATTGGCGCTGCGGTTGCGAACTGGCTGGGCGCGCCGCTGCCCTTTCTTCTGGGCGCATTGATTCTGGTTGGTGCGTGGTCCATCTGGCGCAGCGCAGGACAACCCGACACCGCAGCGCGGCCGGTTTTGCAAACCATGCGCAAGGCCAGTATTTCGCTGATTGGCGTCATGATCGGGGCCACGTTTTCGCCGACACTTCTCGAACAGTTGCCGCAACTGTGGCTGTCCGTGCTGGCGGTGATTCCTTTCGTGGTCTGCACCCATGCCGCCAGCTTTCTGATCTATCGCAGGCTGGCAGGTTTTGACGCAGTGACGGCCTTTTTCGCCGCGATGCCCGGCGGGCTGATCGAAGCGGTGACCCTGGGCGAAGCCGCAGGCGCCGACCCGCGCGTGCTGAGCACCCAGCATTTTGCCCGCGTCGTATTGGTGATCATCGCCATCCCCACCGCCTATTATCTGGCCACCGGAATCGTGGTCGGAAGCGCGGCGGGACAAACATTTGACGCCACGCCTGCGGGGCTGCTGGATCTGGGGGAAATCGCCGTACTCTGCGGCATCGGGATCTGGCTGGGCCGTGTGCTGCGCCTGCCCGCATCCTACATGATCGGCCCCATGCTGCTGAGCGCCATCGCCCACGGCAGCGGCGTGCTGGATGTGGCAAGCCCGCGCTGGCTGCTCTCTGCCGCTCAACTTGTAATCGGTGCTGGTTTGGGCGTGCTGTTCGCCGGATCGTCCTTGCGCAGCCTCGCGCGGGCGTTCGGCTTTGGCTGTATCAGCGTGGCGGTGATGCTGACGGTGGCCGTGGGCTTTGCCGCGATTCTGGCGCCATGGTCCAGCCTGCCTTTGATTGCCCTGATCATCAGCCTGGCCCCCGGCGGTGTGACCGAAATGGGCCTTGTCGCACTCAGCCTGGGGATCAGCCCGGTGGCCGTGACGGTTCACCACCTGTTCCGCATCGTGCTGGCCGTCAGCATTGCAGGCTGGGCACTGCCAAGGTTGCGCAGCACCGAACAGACAGGCCCGTCGTAAAGCGGCCCATCAATACCCGAGATGTTGGTCAATAGTGGTAGCGTGGGGGAGACTTGAGCTCCCGCACTCAGACTGCCGCGCAAGCGGCGGGCGTCAGTCGGGACCAGCCGTATGGCAGTCCGTCAAATCCCGAAGTGTTGGTGAAAGGTGGTGGCGTGGGGGAGACTTGAACTCCCGACCTATCGATTATGAGTCGATCGCTCTAACCAACTGAGCTACCGCGCCATCGGCGTGCGAAGTATGACAGGCACGCGGTCAGGTCAACCCTGAAACGGACGTTATCCTTCGCGAACTGTATCTATCATCAATTGCACGTTGTCCGGGTCGGCATCTGGCGTGATTCCGTGGCCCAGATTGAAGATATGCGGCCCCTTGGAAAACGCCTTCACAATTGCCCGCGTCTCGTCCACCAGCGCCTGACCGCCCGTCACCATGTGATGCGAGGCCAGATTGCCCTGAACGCAGCCGTCGACCTGCACGTTCGCAGCCGCCCATTCGGGCGCGACCGAATTGTCCAAGGCCACGCAATCAACGCCGGTGGCCTTGGCAAAGCCCACGTATTTCTCGCCCGCCTCACGCGGGAAACCGATGATCGGAATGCCGGGATGGCGCGCCTTCAGGGCTGCGGTGATCTGGCGGGCCGGTTCAAGGCTGTAGCGTTCGAAATCGGCGCCTTTCAACGATCCGGCCCAGCTGTCGAAAATCTTGACCACCTCGGCACCGGCGTCGATCTGTGCCGACAGGTATTCGATGGTCGCGAGTGTGATCCGTTCCAGCAGCGCTTCGAACAGCGCCACGTTCTCGGCCTTCAGCGCATGGGCCGGTCCCTGATCCTTGGTGCCTTTTCCGGCAATCATATAGGTGGCCACGGTCCACGGCGCGCCGGCAAATCCGATCAGCGTGGTCTCGCGCGGCAATGCTTCGGTCAGCAGGCGCACGGTCTGGTAGATCGGCGACAGCGTTTCGTGGATGTCCGAAACCGGCCCCAGCTTGTCGAAATCGGCCTGCGTGGTCACCGTGCTCAGCCGCGGGCCTTCGCCGGTGACAAACCACAGGTCCGCGCCCAGCGCCTGAGGCACCAGTAGGATGTCGGCAAACAGGATCGCGGCGTCGAACCCGTAGCGGCGGATTGGCTGCAAGGTCACCTCGCAGGCCAGTTCGGGATTGTAGCACAACGACAGGAAATCCCCCGCCTGTGCGCGCGTCGCCTTGTACTCGGGCAGATAGCGCCCCGCCTGACGCATCATCCAGATCGGCGGCACATCCAGCGTCTCGCCTGCAAGTGCGCGCAAAATCGTTTTGTTCCCGGTCATCCGCTGTCCCCTTGTTGTCAGGGGTGAGGTCTATTGGCGCGGGGCACTTGTCAAGTCGGGCCTGCGATGGCAGGACACCGTGACACACCTGTTTCCCAGCCGAAGGCCCGCGTGACGTGACCCTGCCCTCTCCCGACCGCCCCCTGAAAATCGGCACCCGTGGATCGCCGCTGGCACTGGCGCAGGCCTATGAGACGCGCGACCGGCTGGCGGCTGCCTTTGATCTGCCGCACACGGCGTTTGAAATCGTGGTGATCAAGGTCACTGGCGACCTGATCCAGGACCGCGCGCTGAAAGAGATCGGTGGCAAGGGGCTGTTCACCCGCGAGATCGAACAGGACCTGTCGGCGGCCAAGATCGACATCGCCGTGCATTCGATGAAGGACATGCCCACCGAACAGCCCCCAGGCTTGCTGCTGGACAGCTACCTGCCGCGCGAGGATGTGCGCGACGCCTTTGTCTCGCCCGCCTACAGCACCATTGCGGACCTGCCGCAGGGGGCCACTGTCGGCACCTCGTCGCTGCGCCGTCGCGCGCAACTGCTGCACCGGCGTCCCGACCTGAATGTGGTCGAATTTCGTGGCAACGTGCAAACCCGCCTGCGCAAGCTGGACGACGGCGTGGCCGTGGCGACGTTTCTGGCAACTGCGGGGCTGAACCGCCTGAACATGACAGAGGTGCCCGCCACCCCCATCGATCCCTCCGACATGCTGCCCGCCATCGCCCAGGGGGCCATCGGCATTGAACGGCGCGCAGATGATGCTGTGACGGCACAGCTACTGGACGCCATCCACGACACCCCCACAGGTCAGCGTCTGGCGGCGGAACGCGCCTTTCTCGCCACGCTGGACGGGTCGTGCGAAACCCCCATCGCCGGCCTTGCCCTGCTGGACGGCGACACGCTGACCCTGCGCGGCGAAGTGCTGCGCCCCGACGGGTCCGAGGCGATCAAAGGCACCCGTACCGGCCCCATCGCAACGGGTGCGGAGATGGGCCGCGATCTGGCTCAGGAGCTTCTGGCCAAGGCCGGTCCCGACTTCTTCGACTGGCACTAACCCCTTCATCTTGCCAGATAAACTCCGGGGACGGCGCGCCAGCGCCGGGGGCAGCGCCCCAAAGGCAACGTCGCGTCCTGCTTGACGCAAAGGGTCTGCACATCCCACGCTTGCCCCATGACACCCGGCAAAGCCTATCTGACCAGCGACGAGATTCGCCCCCTTGCCCAACGCTCGAACCTGATGGGCGCTTGGCTGGTGGCGCATTGCTGGGGCACGATTATGCTGGCGATCGGCCTGTTCGCGCTGTGGCCCAATCCCGTGACCTTCCTGCTGGCGGTGATCCTGATCGGCTCGCGGCAACTGGGTCTGGCGATCCTGATGCACGAGGCCGCGCACAACGCCCTGTTCAAATCCCGCAAGCTGAACGACTGGGTCGGCGAATGGTTGTGCGGGTGGCCGATCATGGCAGACCTGCACGCCTATCGGCACTATCACCTGACGCATCATCGTTTTACCCAGACCGACAAGGACCCCGACCTGGTCCTCAGCGAGAAGTTCCCGACAAGCCATGCGTCGATGCGGCGCAAGTTTCTGCGCGATCTGACCGGACAGACGGGGGTCAAGCAACTGCTCGGGCAGATCATGATGTTCATCCGGCTTGCGGGCGACGACGACGCCATTGATGCGGCCAAATCGAAATCGGCGCAGGCGTTCAAATCCAACATGCTGGGCCGCGCCTTTCCGGTGTTCATCGGCATTGCCGTTGCCATCGGCCTGATCGGAGACTGGTGGTGGGGGCTGACGTTCTGGCTGCTGCCCTATCTGACGTGGTTCCAGTTCGTCCTGCGGGTACGCAACATTGCCGAACATGGCGCGGTCGAGCGGTCGGAAAACCCGCTGCAAAACGTGCGCACGACCCATGCAGGGCCCGTCGCCCGCGCGCTGGTGGCGCCCTATTACGTCAACTACCATCTGGAGCATCACATGGTGATGCATGTGCCCTGCTGGCAACTGCCCAAGATGCACGCGCTGCTGATAGACAAGGGGCTGGGCGACAGGATGCGCACCGCCCCCAGCTACCGCGCCGCGATGATGGAAGCGGGCTGGCGCAGTGCGCCGCCAAAGTCAGCTTAAGGCCGTTTCAGATCCACTTGGCCAGCGGTGGCAGGCTCATCAGTACCGCGTTGGCGTCATGGCCGGTTTCCAGACCGAATTTGGTCCCACGGTCATAGACGAGGTTGTATTCGGCATAGAGGCCACGGTGCACCAGCTGTGCGTCCTTGTCGGCCTCGTCCCACGGCATCACCCGCCGCGTGGCCACCAGCGGCACAAAGGCCGGCAGGAAGGCGCGCCCGATGTCCTGGGTCAGGGCGAAATCAGCCCCCCAGTTGCCCGTGCAGTGATCGTCCATAAAGATGCCGCCCACACCCCGCGCGCGCTTGCGGTGGGGGATGTAGAAATACTCATCCGCCCATGCCTTGAGACGCGGGTAGAGATCAGCGCCATGCGGGTCCAGATGCGCCTGTTGGGTCGCATGAAAATGCGCCGTGTCCTCGGCGTATTCGATGCAGGGGTTCAGGTCGGAGCCGCCACCGAACCACCATGCGTGCGGGGTCCAGAACATGCGGGTGTTCATATGCACGGCAGGTGCGTGGGGGTTCTGCAGATGCGCCACGAGGCTGATGCCCGATGCCCAAAAGCGCGGATCGTCCTTCATCCCGGGAATACCCTTGCGTGCCGCCATGGCATGTTGCGCGCGCTCGCCCAGCGTGCCGTAAACGGTCGATACGTTCACGCCGACCTTTTCGAACACGCGCCCGCCGCGCATCACGCTCATCAGCCCGCCACCCGCGTCCGAACCGTCGTCCGAGGCGCGCTTTGTCTCGGTCACCTCGAAGGCGCCGGGGGCCGCGTCGGACAGCGGGCCGGTGTCATGGCTTTGCTCGAGCCCCTCGAATGCGGCCACGATCTCGTCGCGCAGGCTGCGGAACCATGCGCTGGCCTGCGCCTTTTGGGCGGTGAACTCTTCCGTCATGAGGATACCTTAGTGTGCCGGTGCGCGGACCGGGTCCAACAGGCTGCGCCCGCCGTCCACGGTGATCGTCTCGCCGGTGATGAACCCCGCGCCTTCGGATGCCAGGAACTGCACCGCGTCGACCAATTCGCCGGGGCTGGCGATCCGTTCCAGCGGGGTGTGGTTTTCGATGTCCTCGCGCCATTCACGGTGGTCCATGATCGACGACTTGAGCGAGGCGGACATGACCGAGCCGAACGCCACGGCGTTCACCCGGATGCGGTCGTGGGCCAGCGCCAGCGCCATCGAGCGGGTCATCTGTTCCAGCGCCGCCGAGGCGATGGAATAGCCCAACAGCTCGGGGCGGGTGTGGCGCGCGGCGATAGAGGACAGGTTGATGATTGACCCCACCTGCCCCTCGGTCTGTCCTTCGGCCTGTTTGATCATACGGCGCGCGACCTGTTGGGTCAGGCGCAGCGAGGTCATAAGGTTCTGTTCCAGCAGCGTTTCGACGCTGGTGTCATCCACGTCCAGCGCGTCGGTTGCCATCACCTGCCGCGAGGCGTTGACCAGAATGTCGACCCCGTCAAAGGCGTCAATCGTGGCCGAGACCAGATTTGCGATGGTCAGACGCTGGCGCAGGTCGCCGGCGAAATAGCGGATCTTGCCGTCTTCCGAGGTGTCGCCCCATTGCTGGATCAGCGCCTTTTCATCCATGTCGGCGCACATCACGTTGGCGCCCTTGTCGGCGAACTGTCGTGCGATGGCCAGGCCGATACCGTTGGCCGCCCCCGTCACAATCGCCGTCTTGCCTGAAATCGAAAATGACATCGCCTGATCCTTATGTCCTGCGTCTGGGCTTGGTCGCCCGCGTCAATTTGAACCGTCCGTCGCCGCCCATGTCCTCGACGCGGGCAAACTGTTGTTCCAACGCCGTCTCGTAAGGCAGATGGCGGTTCGCAACCATCCACAAGCTGCCCTGCGGGGTCAACACCCGTGCTGCCGCCGCCACGAATGCCTGTCCCAGCGACGGGTCGGCATTGCGTGTGGTATGGAAGGGCGGGTTCATCACAACCGTGTCGATGCGCGCCTTTGGTGTCCAGCGCGTCGCGTCCGCCCAATGATACTGTGCGCGCGGGTCCGTCACATTGCGTTTTGCACATTCCAGCGCAATGTGGTGCGCCTCGACCAGATGCACGGCCTCGACATCATTGCGGGTCAGGATGTGTGCTGAAAGAAAGCCCCAGCCCGCCCCCAGATCGGCAACCTGTTTGCCCAGCTTCTCGGGCAAGGCCGCCGCCAGCATTTCAGACGCCGGATCAATGCCATCGGCCGAAAACACACCCGGAGCAGTCCAGAAGCCGCCGTCGGTCAATGCCGGCCCCTGGGCCCAATCCGCGAAGGCATCCGAGGATTTCATCCAGAACAGCTTGCCATGTGCCTTGTTGATCGCCTCGGTCACCTCGGCGCGCTTGCGCATCTCCTTGCGGATGCTGTCGATGCCGTCGGTCTTCTGACCATCGATCACGACCGGGCCATCCGTCACGGCGCAGGCCTGCGCAATCAGCACATGCGCCTCGGACTTGGCGCGCGGCACACAGACCACGGCGGCGTCATAGCGTCCTTCGGGGGCCGTCCGGCAGGTCAGACCCATGCTTTCGAAAAAGTCATGAACGGGGCGCAGGGGCGAAATGACCTCGCAGCCTGCGTGCGCGCTCAGATCCGCGCCGACGGCGGGGGCGAAAACGGCGATGCGCCCGGACGCATCGAAACCCGCATCGAGCGCCAAAGGCAACCGCGCGCCGATCATTGCGCAACCTGTTGAAATGTCATCAAAACCTCATCACGCTTCCCCGTCAGGGAAACGCATCCATGACTGTGCGAACACATCGCGCTCAGTCTTCTTTTTCCATGGTGCATTGCAGCGGATGCTGGTGACGCCGGGCGAAATCCATGACCTGTGCCACTTTGGTCTCGGCAATCTCGTGGCTGAATACACCGACGACGGCCAGTCCCTTTTTGTGAACGGTCAGCATGATCTCGAACGCCTGCGCGTGGTTCAGGCCAAAGAACCGTTCCAGCACGAGAACCACGAATTCCATCGGCGTGTAGTCGTCGTTCAGCAACATTACCTTGTACAACGGAGGCCGCTTTGTTTTCGGCTTGGTTTCGGTGATGACAGAGCTGTCGCCCTCATCGTCCCCTTTGCCCGCCATCATATGCGCCTGTCCGAGTTTCAAAGCCGTCACCCAAATCCGTTGTCAGTCTCTGTCGCCTCTATATAACGTCCATGCGCCCCATGAAAAGAGGCAGTCCCGGCTATGGCTCAAACCTTAACAACTATTGCCTTCGATGCTGACGATACGCTGTGGCACAACGAGCGTTTCTTCAAGCTGACACAGGAACGGTTTGCCGCCCTCTTGGCGCCGCATACCGATGCCGATGCGCTGATGCCGCGCCTGCTGGAGGCCGAGCGACGCAACATCCGGCACTATGGATTTGGCATCAAGGGTTTCATGCTGTCGATGATTGAGACGGCACTTGAAGTAACCGACAACGCCGTGCCGGGCGCCGTCATTGCCGAGCTGATCGCCGCAGGACAGGACATGTTGCAGCACCCCGTCGATCTGCTGCCCCATGCCGCCGAGGCGTTGCGCGCAGCGCAGGCCATTGGTCCGGTGCTGTTGATCACCAAGGGCGATTTGCTGGACCAGGAACGCAAGATCGCCCAATCGGGACTGGGCGACGTGTTCGACGCGGTGCAGATCGTGTCCGCCAAGACGCCCGAAACCTATACCCGCATATTCGACGCCTATGATGGTGCGGCGCGCGGCATGATGATTGGCAATTCGATGGCTTCTGACGTCCGCCCGATGCTGGAAGCAGGCGGCTGGGCGGTGCATGTGCCGCACGATTTGCTGTGGGATCTGGAGCACGCCGAGCGTCCGGAAGGTCATCCCCGATTCCACGAAATCCCGGATCTGGGTGCACTGCCCGACCTGCTCTCGCGCACAGGCTGATTTCCGCCGCCAACCCGCCACATTCCGAACACATTACTTGGTGTGGACACGCTTGACGGATCAACCCCTACATATGGCTGAAAGCCGTCGGCGGATTTCCAGTTTCCCCTTTATTATAAGGGTTTATTACACATTCAACCTATGCTAGCCTGAAAGTAATAAATCGGCCACTCGAACAAATCGAGGGCCACGAGGCAGATAAAAGGCAGGTTTCCAGTGAAGGTTCGGCGCGCTCAGCCGGCCCGTTTCGGGCTATTTCTATTCGTCGCATTCTGGATGCTGGTGGTTCTTCCGCTCAGCGCCATTGCTGCGCCCTATGCCGCTTATGTGATCGACGCCCGCACGGGCGAGGTCCTGCACGAGCAGAACGCCAACGCGCGCCTGCATCCTGCCTCGCTGACCAAGATGATGACCCTCTATATCGCCTTCGAAGCTGTCCAGAAGGGCGAGATTTCGATGGACACGATGGTGACCGTCTCGAAGAAAGCCGCCTCGGAAGAGCCGTCCAAACTGGGTCTGCGCCCAGGGCAAAAGATCAAGCTGCGCTACCTGGTGCGCGCCGCTGCGGTGAAGTCCGCAAACGATGCCGCCACAGCGATCGGCGAGGGCATCAGCGGATCAGAGGCCGCTTTTGCGCGCCGTATGAACCGCACAGCCAAAGCGATGGGGATGACCCGCACCACTTTCAAGAACGCCAACGGTCTGACCGAAGAGGGCCACCTGAGCACGGCCCACGACATGACCATTCTGGGCCGTCACCTGCTGTATGACTTTCCCGAATACTACAACCTGTTCTCGCGCACCTCGGCGGATGCGGGCGGCAAGACCGTCTATCACACCAACCGCCGCTTTCTGGCGTCCTACAAAGGCGCCGACGGGATCAAGACCGGCTATACCCGTGCCGCGGGGTTCAACCTGACGGCCTCGGCGCAACGTGGAAACGAACGCATCATCGCAACCGTGTTTGGCGGCAAATCCACAGCATCGCGCAATGCCAAGGTTGCCGAACTGATGGATCTGGGCTTCCGCCGCGCGCCCAGCAACGCGCCGGTGCGCAAACCTGACACGCCTGCATATTCCGCTGAATCCGTCGTGGTCGCCAGCAATGGCGAGGCTCCACAAGGCGCGGGCAAGACCATTCGTGTCACAGGTGCCGTCACCCGCAGCCTGCGCCCCTCTCTGCGTCCCGGCGAGACGCCGCAGCCGGTTCTGGTGGCACAGGCACCCCCGCCACCTGTTGTGTCGCCCACCGACATCGCGGCCGCTTTGGTCGAGGCACAGGCCGCAGCGATCGCCGACGCCAAACCTGTCACCGTGGCCAAGGTCGCGCCCAAGACAACTTCGGTGCGCCCCGAAGCGCGCCCCGAAGACGTGGTTCTGGCCAGCGTCGACACCTCAGCCGCCGCCACAACGGCCATCGCGACCGAGACAGAGCCCGAAGTCGTCACACGCCTGTCCACCTCGGGCGGGCACCATTGGGGTGTGAACGTGGGCCGCTATCCCAGCCACTATGCGGCCGAAAAGGTATTGCTGAAAACCGCCCTGTCGGAAATGGCCACGCTGGATGGCGCGCTGCGCAAGGTCGTGCGTCGCCCCCAAGGTTACGAGGCGCATTTCGTTGGCATGACCCGAGACACTGCGGATCTGGCCTGCCGCAGGCTGCAAGCCCGCAACGTCACCTGCTTTATGGTCGGCCCTGCGTCCTGATCTCTACGCCGGCACCTGACGGGCCAGCCAGCGCACAAAGGTGCGCAACCCCGGCCGCATGACACCGGGCCGCGTCACCAGATGATAGCCCGCTCCTGCCCGCGGCTCTTCAAACAACTGCACCAGACGCCCTTCTGCGATATCCGCCTCGACAAAGGCACGCACGGTCACGGCGATCCCTTGCCCGCCCCGCGCCGCATCCAGCACCAGATTGCCCGGCATCTGCATGTAGGCCCCCACCGCGCCCTGTTCGACACCATGATTGTGAAGCCACGTGGTGCTTTCTGTCGTGCCCAGTTCCTCCAGCCACGGCAAACAGGCCAGATCGGCGGGGCTGTTCACGGGTCGCCCTGCGATCAGCGTGGGGGCCGCGACCACGACGATGGGCGATTCCACCAGCATCTGACAGGTATAGTTCCCCCACGGCCCGACCCCGTAGCGGATTGCCAGATCGATTCCGCCGGGGCTGAGATCGGCCAGCTTGGGCGTCGGGTCGATCAACAGCTTGATCCCCGGATAATCCGCCTGAAACGCGGGCAATCGCGGCATCAGCCAGGAGGCCGCAAAGGTCGGCGTGGTCGACACATGCACCGCGCGCGCATCGCTGACGCCGGTGATGTCTTCGACTGTGCGGGCGATATTGCCGAACCCCTCACTGCACGCCTGCGCCAGCGCGGCACCTGCTTCTGTCAGTTCCAGCTTGCGGCCTGTCCGGTCCACAAGCGGCACGCCCAGATGGTCTTCAAGGCTGCGGATTTGCTGGCTGACAGCCGCATGGCTGACGCCCAGCGTGTCGCCTGCCCCCACCAATGTGTCCTTTTCGGCAAAGGCCGCAAAAGCCCGCAGTGCGGCGAGCGGCGGCATGTGTCGCCAATCCATATTAAACCTCAGCTTACATAACGAAAATCCAATTGAGTCGCATGATCCGCGTGTTGAGCCCATGTTTCAAGCACACAAGCTCAACACCGAAGGAAAACATCATGCTTACAATTCTTGCAGATACTTTCAGAACCGCAACCCGGACCGAAAAGATGCGGGTTTATGACGCCCCGGACAAAACCCCGCGCAAGCGCTGGCTTCCCAAGGGACACTGGTTCGTGCAACCGCCACGTGACACAGATCCAACCGAGCTGTGAGTGGATGGATGGCGGACCTGAACGCGCGGATCCCTGCGGCGTCTCACATGGCGCCGCGACCCGGCTCGCCTTGCGCAGATTCTGGCCTATTGTGAAAAACATTGCCTGACCCGCGACGGAATAGCTGCTCTGGTGCGTTATACTTTCGACCAACGCAAAAAGGAGTGCACGGCATGAAAACGTTCATCATGGCTATCGGCCTGACAGTTGCGCTGACTTTGGGCGTGGTGGCGGTCAATCTGCCGAAAGAACAACCCGAAACGTGGCTGGCAGCCCTGCAGGTGCCTGCGGTCCAGACCTCTATCTTGACGTCAATACAATAAACCCCGACGCCCTAATGCGTCGCTTGCAGCAGCGTCTGGGTGTATTCCGTTTGCGGATTGTCGAACATCTCGGCCGCGGTGCCGTGTTCCACCACATCGCCCTGTTTCATCACCATCACCTGATGTGACATCGCCCGCACGACCTTCAGGTCGTGGCTGATGAACAGATAGGCCAGCCCGTATTTTTTCTGCAGATTGCGCAGCAGCTCGACGATCTGCACCTGCACTGTCATATCCAGCGCGCTTGTGGGTTCGTCCAGCACAACCAGCTTGGGGCGCAGCACCATGGCACGGGCGATGGCGATACGCTGGCGCTGACCGCCCGAGAACTCGTGCGGGTAGCGGTCCATCGTGGCGGGGTCCAGGCCCACCTCAACCATGACCTCGCTGACCAGCTCGCGGCGGTCGCGGTGGGCGTCAACCTTGTGGACTGTCAGACCCTCGGCGATGATCTGGGCACAGGTCATACGCGGGCTGAGCGATCCGAACGGGTCCTGGAACACGATCTGCATTTCCGACCGCAACCGGCGCAGCTCGCGCGTCGACCATTTGCGCACGTCCTGCCCCATGTAGACGATCCGCCCCTCGGACGAGATCAGCCGCATGATGGCCAGCGCCAGCGTCGTCTTGCCCGAGCCGCTTTCACCGACGATCCCCACGGTCTCGCCTGCGCGCACCGTCAGGCTGGCGTCGTTCACCGCCTTTACATGACCGGTGGTGCGGCGCATCAGGCCGGTCTGGATCGGGAACCAGACCTTCAGGTGTTCGATCTCGGCCACAACTGGCGCATCGGCAGCCACGGGTTCGGGTGCACCCGAGGGTTCGGCGTTCAGCAGCATCTTGGTATAATCGTGCTGCGGATTGGCGAAAATTTCTGATGTAGGACCACTTTCTACCACTTCGCCGTGGCGCATGACGAACACGCGGTCGGCGATGCGGCGCACGATGCCCAGATCGTGGGTGATGAACAGCATCCCCATGTTTTCGGTCTGCTTCAGGTCGGCCAGCAGGTCCAGGATCTGCGCCTGAATGGTCACATCCAGCGCCGTGGTGGGTTCGTCCGCGATCAGCACGTCGGGCTGGTTGGCCAGCGCCATGGCAATCATCACCCGCTGCCGTTGCCCGCCGGACAGCTGGTGCGGATAGGCACCCAGACGGCTTTCGGCGTCGCGAATGCCGACCTTGTCCATCAGTTCCAGAATACGCGCACGCGCGGCCTTGCCTGTCAGCCCCTGATGCAGGGCCAGGCTTTCGGTCAACTGCTTTTCAATGGTGTGCAGCGGATTGAGCGAGGTCATCGGTTCCTGAAAGATGAAGGAAATGTCGTTGCCCCGCACCTTGCGCAGCAGCGCATCGCTGGCGCCAATCATTTCCTGCCCGTCGTAGGTGACCGAGCCAGACACCTGCGCGCTGTCGCCCAACAGGGACACGGTGGACAGCGCCGAGACAGACTTGCCCGAGCCGCTTTCGCCCACCAGCGCCACGGTTTCACCACGCGCGACGCTGAACGACACGCCCTTGACCGCATCGGTCAGCGCGCCGTCCTGCCGGAAAGACACGCGCAGGTTTTCCACCTTGAGGATGGGATCAGTCATGAAAACGTCTTTCGCGGGTCAAAGGCATCGCGGATGCCCTCAAAGATAAAGATCAACAGCGACAGCATCACCGCGAACACGGTGAAGGCGGTAAAGGCCAGCCACGGCGCTTGGAGGTTCTGCTTGGCCTGCAAGGTCAGCTCGCCCAGCGAAGGCGCCGATGAAGGCAGGCCAAAGCCGAGGAAATCGAGCACCGCCAAGGATGAAATCGTGCCGGTGATGATGAACGGCAGCATGGTCAACGTCGCCACCATCGCGTTGGGCAGCATGTGACGGAACATGATCGTCACGTTCCCCACGCCCAGCGCCCGCGCCGCACGCACATATTCCAGGTTGCGCGCACGCAGGAATTCGGCGCGCACCACGCCGACCAGACCCGTCCAACTGAACAACACAAGCAGGAACACAAGCAGCCAGAAACTGCGCCCCAATATCGCAAACATGATGATGATGACATACAGGCTTGGCGTCGAAGACCAGATCTCGATGATCCGTTGAAAGATCAGGTCGACCCAGCCACCGAAAAATCCCTGCACCGCGCCCGCGATGATCCCGATGATGCTGGCCACGCCGGTGACGATCAGCGTGAACAGAATTGACAGCCGGAACCCGTGGATGACCCGCGCCAGCACGTCACGCTTGGTCGCGTCGGTGCCGAGCAGGTTCTGACGGTTTGGCGGCAAGGGCGCCGCGCCGGGACGGTCTACGGCGGTGTTGAACGAATAGGGGATCAGCGGCCAGATGGCCCAGCCGCGGTCAATCTTCTGTCCGTCAATCTCGCCGTCTGCCGCATCGCGTATCAGCGCGTCGGGATCGTCGAAACAGGCATCCATGCCGCCCGTGGCGATCAGACATTTCACCTCGGGGTCGCGGTAAACGGCCTCGGTCTGGAAATCGCCGCCAAAGTCGGTTTCCGGGTAAAAGTGCCAGATCGGCGTGTAGAATTCGCCCTGATACCGGATGAGAATCGGTTTGTCGTTGGCCAGAAACTCGGCGAACAGGCTCAGCCCGAACAGCACCGCGAAAATACACAGCGACCAGAAGGCGCGGCGGTTTTTCTTGAAATTGTTCCAGCGGCGCTTGTTCAGCGGTGACAGACCAAAAGTCCGGCGGCGCGGGGCCAGAACCGGTTGCGCGATGACAGGATCGGTTTCGTGCACCATCAGCCTTCCCTCCGCTCGAAATCAATGCGCGGATCGACCAACACATACATCAGGTCCGACAGGATGCCGACCACCAGACCGATCAGGCCAAAGATGAACAGCGTGCCGAATACGATCGGATAGTCGCGCGCCACCGCAGCCTCAAAGCCCAGACGCCCCAACCCATCCAGCGAAAAGATCGTCTCGATAATGATCGAGCCGCCAAAGAACACGCCGATAAACACCGCCGGAAACCCGGCGATCACGATCAGCATGGCGTTGCGGAACACGTGGCCATAAAGCACGCGGCGTTCCGACAACCCTTTGGCGCGGGCGGTCATGACATAGTGTTTCTTGATCTCGTCGAGAAAGCTGTTCTTGGTCAGCAGGGTCAGCGTTGCAAAGGCACCGATGGTGCTGGCCAGAACCGGCAACGTGATGTGCCAGGCGTAGTCCTTGACCTTGCCCCATGCGCTGAGCGTGTGAAAATCGTCCGACGTCAGGCCGCGCAGCGGGAATATCTGCCAATAGGACCCACCGGCAAACAGCACCAGCAGCAGGATCGCGAACAGGAAGCCGGGGATGGCATAGGCGGCAATGATGGCGCCCGACGTCCACGTGTCGAATTTAGACCCGTCCCTGACTGCCTTTCGGATGCCGAGCGGAATCGAGATCATATAGGCGATCAGCGTTGACCAAAGCCCCAGCGTGATCGACACGGGCAGCTTTTCGATGATCAGATCGACCACGCTGACCGATCTGAAATAGCTCTCGCCGAAATCAAAGCGCATATAGTTCCAGATCATCCGCAGGAACCGCTCTGCAGGCGGCTTGTCAAAGCCGAACTCTTTTTCAAGCTCCTTGATGAACTCGGGCGGCAGTCCTCGGGCGCCGATGTATTTGCTGTCCGACGCCGTGTTCAGCGCGTCCATGCCACCGGCGTCGTTGTTGCCACCGGCAAACCCTTCAAAGACGTCACCGCCGCCCTGGGCGCGGGCGATGGCCTGTTCGACCGGACCGCCGGGCACAAATTGCGTCAGCACGAAGTTGACCAAAAGGATACCCAGCAGCGTCGGTATGACCAACGCCAGCCGTCTTAGAATATAGGCACCCATCTGCTACCTCAGCGCGCCCGACGCGCGCAGGGCGTCGGCTTTGTCCTGATTGTACCACCAGAAATCCATGTATCCCAATTCAAAGGGCGGGATGACATCGGGGTGTTCGTACTGGTCGTAATAGGCAACCCAGTGGCTGGGATTGTACCAGACCGGGATCATGAAGAATTCGTAGCGCAGCGCGCGGTCCAACGCCATCAAGGCGGTCTTTTCGTTGGCGCTGTCTTGCGCGTTCAGACCCGCATCGATGATCGCATCGACCAACGGGCTGGACAGACCGGCGGGGTTGAACAGCGAGAAGGCCGAAGTTTCCGAACCGTAGGCCTGTTGCAGCCCGGTGTGGGCAATCAGGAATGTCAGGTACTGGTCATAGACCAGATCATAATCACGGTCCCGCTCGCGGTTGGTGTATTGCGACGGATCAACTTTTTCCAAGGTGATGTCGACGCCCAGTTTTTTCACGTTCGAGACATAGTTTTCCATCACCCCCGACAGCGTGCCAGACGCCGACGAGTTGAACAGGAAGTTGAGCTTCAAAGCCTCGCCGCTGGCATTGCGGCGAATACCATCGCTCCCCACGGCCCATCCTGCGTCGTCCAGCAGCTTCATCGCGGCGCGGGTGTTGCGCCGGTCCAGCAAACGCTCGGGGCTGGAGGTGTGGGGGACAAGCGCAGGCTCGGTCAACATCTCGGGCGGGACCAGATCGCCAAGGCTTTTCAACAGTTCCAGCTCGGCCCCTTCGGGCACGCCGTTTGCCATTACGTCAGTGTCCTGAGTGTATGAGGCACGCTGTTCGAACAGGCCATATTGCAGGCTTTCGTTGGTCCATTCAAAGTTGAAGGCCAAAGCCAGTGCCTGACGCACGCGACGGTCCTTCAGCGGTTCTGACCCAAGGTTGAACACGATACCCGTGGGTGTGGGAGGCGAGCCGTCTGGCAGGTCCTCGACCTTGATCGCGCCGCTTTCCACCTTGGGGAAATCATAGCCGGTCGCCCATTTCTTGGAATCACTCTCGCGACGGAAGGTATAAACGCCAGCCTTGAAGGCCTCGAAGGACGCTGTGTCGTCACCGAAGTATTCGATGCGGATCTGATCAAAGTTGTTCCGGCCCACGTTGAACGGCAGGTCATTGCCCCAATAATCCGGGTTACGTTTGTAGACGATACGGCGGTTCACATCGACGCTGTCGATGACGTAGGGGCCAGAACCGGGTGACACATCCATGCGGCCCTCGTTCAGGCCCGCACCGGTCTTTTCGTACCACGCCTTTGACCATGCGGGCACCGCACCGACCTGATCAATCAATGTGCGTCGCGAAATGCCGGGGGCAAAGTAGAACTTGATGGTGTGATCGTCGATCACCTCGACCTTGGGGATACGCTTGCGGACCCCATCGGCATAGGATTTCAGCCCCTCGTCCAAGAGCAGGTTGTGCGAAAACTCGATGTCATAGGCAGTGACCGGCGTGCCATCCGAGAACTTTGCCTCGGGGCGCATGTGAAAAATCACCCAGTTCTTGCCTTCGTCGTATTCCAGGCTTTCCGCCAGCAACCCGTAGGATTCGGCATAGACATCCGCAGGCACCGCAGCGCCGGTTGGCCCCTCGCCCAGCAGGCTTTCGTACATCATCGACGAAAGCGCCCCAGCGCGCCCCTTGCGGGTGTAGGGGTTCATCGAATCAAAGGTGCCCACCACGCCCAGCGAGATTTCACCACCCTTGGGCGCATCCGGGTTCACATAGGAAAAATGTTTGTAATCCTCGGGATAGCTCAAGTCGCCGTAGAAAGAGTAACCATAGGTATCGATGATCTTTTCGTCCGTCGCGGCATTGGCATCCGTGGCCGCCGCATCGTCGGCCCAGACAGGCAAGGCCAGCAGCAACGCCAACATCAATGCCAAACCTGCGGCCCAAACACTTTTGTCCGTCGTGGTGCGACAGGCCCTGGCGATAGCGCGGGCCTTGGGGCTGCGGTGGCGTAACATCATGATACCTGTCCTCCTTGGTGGGGGTCGTTTTTGGCGTTGGTTTCAACGCAATATGGCACATCTACGCTAAAGGGCCAGCCGCACCGGATACAAGTTGCGTTTCCGTGAACGGCGGTGAAACGTCAATTAAAAACCAGAGCGCACGAAAAAGGCCGCCTGCGGGATGCAAGCGGCCTTTGACACTCTACAAATAACGGTTCGATCAGTTCGAAACGCTTTGAATATAGGCGATCACGTCCGCACGATCCTGCGGCTTTTTCAGACCGGCAAAGCCCATCGCTGTGCCCGAGATATAACCACGCGGGTTTTCGATGAAGTGGCTGATTTCCTCGGGTGTCCACACACCGCCGTGACCTGCCATCGCTGCCGAGTAGCTGAAGCCCGGAACCGAACCGACGTCACGACCGACAAGACCGTCAAGGTGCGGACCCGTGCCGTTCGTGTCGTCAAGCTTGTGGCACGCCGAACATTTGCGGAAAACCTTGGCGCCGCTTTCGACGTCGGCATTGGCCATCAGCTCGTCAAAGTTCACCTCTTCGGCAGGGGCGGCATCGCCACCGGCGTCAGCCACTTCGATGACATAGGCCGCCTCGCCATGGCTTGCAGGGTCATACAGCCCTTCGGCTGCCCACTTGCCCAGCAGGAAAATAAGAAGCGCGCCACACAGCGCCCCGGCCACCTTTGTCGTCGTCATAGTGTCGAACATTTGTCTCGCATCCACGTCTATGGGTTTGGCGCGGTTTCTACGGCTTCCCCTTGGCTGTGGCAAGGTGTAGTTACCGCGACCAATCGCCCTGCCCCCGCAAATCATCGCGGGGCCTACGACAAAGGACCAATCATGCCGGAACGTATCGCCTTTCAGGGAGATCTGGGCGCCTACAGTCACGAAGCCTGCCTGAATGCACGGCCCGGGGCGATTCCCGTGCCCTGCACCACCTTTGACGACGTGATTGATGCCGTGAACAGCGGTGCCGCCGATCTGGCCATGTTGCCGGTTGAGAACACCACCTATGGTCGCGTGGCCGACATTCACCGGCTGTTGCCGCAATCGGGGCTGCGTATCGTCGGCGAAGCCTTTGTCCGCGTGCGCATTGCCGTGATGGCAAACCCCGGCCAGACACTGGACGACATCAAACATGTGCGTGCGCATATGGTACTGATTCCGCAGGCGCGTGCCTTTTTGAATGCCCATGGAATCACAGCCGAAACCGCAGCCGACAGCGCCGGCGCCGCGGCCGATATCGCGGCCTCTGGAGAAATGGGCGTGGGCGCGTTGGCCTCGAAGGTCGCGGCCGAGATTCACGGGCTGACCGTTCTGGCCAACGACATCGAGGACCAAGGCCACAACACGACGCGATTCCTGCTGATGGCGCCGCAGGCCGACTACAGCCGCCGCGCCGATCGCATGCTCACCACCTTTGTCTTTGAGGTGCGCAACATTCCCGCAGCTCTTTACAAGGCGATGGGCGGCTTTGCGACCAACGGGATCAACATGACCAAGCTGGAAAGCTATATGGTGGGCGGCGCGTTCACAGCGACCCAGTTTTACGCAGACATCGAGGGGCACCCCGAAGACCCCGGCGTGGCGCGGGCTTTGGAAGAATTGGATTATTTCACCAACATGATCGACATTCTGGGAGTCTATCCCGCTGCACCCGGGCGCGACTGACGCGAACTCAACCTATGCGATTAACCATTTGCGTCGAATCTCGGCGCATCGTATGACCTTTGGCAGCCCTTGATTTGCATTGTTATATCAAGGGCTTTCAATTGCCGATCCGCTGTAAACTCACTTCTGAAATGAGCCTGCCAGATGCCAGATTCTTTCGAAAAATACAGTCTGACCTGGCACATCACACCGGACATATTGGGTGTGCTCAGTGCCAGCGGCAAATTCGAAAACACCAACCCTGCCTGGTACAGGGTTTTGGGCTGGCGTGCCCACGAAGTCGAGTCACAGGAATTTTTCCAATTTGTTCACCCCGATGACATCGCCAGAACCGAAACTGCATTTCAGATCATCCAGCGCGGCAAGCCGATCATGGGCTTTGAAAACCGCTATCGCCATCAGGACGGCAGCTATCGCTGGCTGTCATGGAACTGTGTTCCCGAAGGCGACAGGTTCTATTGTTCTGCCCGCGACGTCACCGAAGACAAGCTGAACCGCGCAAACCTGAAGAATCGCGAGGAAGAGGCCCGTTTTCGTGAGCAGTTCATCGCGATCCTGGGCCACGACCTGCGCAACCCGCTGGCCGCAATCAACGCCGCGACCCGGATGTTGCAGCGCAAGGAAGAAGACCCCACCAAGCAGCAACTGATGGTCGGCATCCAGGATTCGGTCTCCCGGATGTCTGCCCTGATCAACGACATGATGGACTTTGCCCGCGCACGGCTGGGAAACGGCATCAACCTTGCGACCCCGACAGACTGCGCGTTGCACAAGGTCCTGAACCAAACTCTCGAGGAAATCCGGCTGGCCCACCCGCAGACCCGGTTCGAAGCCGAATTCGACTTTGCCGATCCGGTGCGGGTCGACAGCATGAGGATCACACAGCTGGTGTCGAACCTGCTGTCAAATGCCGCGACACATGGCGACAATGCAGAACCCGTGCGGTTGCGCGTCACGGACAAACGCGATCATTTTGTCCTGTGCGTCCACAACAGCGGGACTCCGATCCCTGCCGAGCGTCAAATCGGTATTTTCGAACCGTTCTCGGGGTTCGAACCGGACGAAGATCAAAAAGGGCTGGGGTTGGGCCTGTACATCGCTGACCAGATCGCGCGTGCACACGGTGGTGCGATGCATCTGGCCTCGGACGAGGCCGGAACGCGGTTTACATTCACGATGCCCCGCAGCGCTTAAGCCGAGCGTTTATAGCGCTCTTCCATCGTTTTGGCATATTCGGCCACGCGCAGCTTGAACCGTTTGGTCAACGACGTCTTGGCCAGCTTCAACGATTGTACCAACAGGCGCGCCGACAGGTTCAGCGGTACGATGTCCAGCGAGATTGCCACCCGTGTACGGGTGCGCGACAGCGCCATCAGTTCGATCTGGAATGTGCCCTCAAGCCCGGCCGAGCGGTAGGCCAGCAGCATCTCCTGTGGCCGCTCAAACCGGGTCATCTCCAGCTGCAGCTTGCGCATCTTGCCACGCATCGAAAACACGACGTCCCACATCATCCCGACACCGGGCTTGGGCAGCCGGTCAACGCGCTGCACTTCGGCACCACGACGCATGGCCGAGCGTTCAAAACCCTCGAAATCGCAGAGCATGTCAAACACGCCCTCAATAGGGGCTTCGATATCCTCTCGGGTTGAAAACTTCATGGCACTGCCCGCTCTCTTTTGAGATTTTCTATCAGCTTGTTCTTAATCCAAAGTATCCGCAAGCCAGTTCTCCAGCAAGAAGTGCGCGATTGCCCCCTTGCGCGCAGGCAACAGGCGCGGGTGTTCTCCGGCAAAGGCCTGAACCATTTCCTCGCGGCTGACCCACATGGCATCCTCGATCTCGACCGGGTCAATGTGGATCTCGTCCGTGGTCGCCACGCCGTGACACCCGAACATCAACGACGCCGGGAATGGCCAGGGTTGGCTGGCCAGATAATCGACCTGTCCGACGCGCACACCGCTTTCCTCGAACACCTCGCGGCGCACGGCAGCCTCCAGCGTCTCGCCGGGTTCGACAAAGCCGGCCAGCAGCGAATACATGCCATCGGGCCAGCCGGGCGAGCGCCCCATCAGAACAGAATTTCCATGTGTGATCAGCATGATAACCACGGGATCGGTACGCGGAAAGTGGCTGGTGTGGCAGGCCGGACAAGCCCGCCGCCATCCGGCATCGGCGATTTCGCTGGCCGCGCCGCATTTGGCGCAGAATCCGTGACTGTCGTGCCAACCGATGATCGCCTTGGCCGTCGCCGCCAATTCGGCGTCGCGCGGGCTGAGCCATGTCATGATCCGGCGCAATTCGGCAAAAACTTCGAGATCGTCCAATGTCGGGTGATGCTGTTCGCTGGGGTCCAGAAATCCGCCAAGGGCGGCCATGTCGGTCTGGTCCGGCTCCCATTTCGACAGGTCATAGGCAAAGCGCGGCGCGCCATCCTCGCGGCCCAGAAAAACCGGCTCTTCCACTGCCTCCTGCAGGATCGGATGGTCCATCGGCAACCGCATCAGGATTGTGGGGCGGATGCGCACGATCAACGGCTTGCCGCGCCACAGCGCGATTGCACGGGCATCAGGATGGGCACGCGCCTCGGCTATTGCCTGCGGGTTTGCGCGTATCTCGCCTGCGCGGTCCAGCGCCGAACCTCCGAATGTCACCGTTTCCGCGTGTCGCATCTGCATCGTCTCCCTCGCACCGGAGTAACCTGTGCCACGGGGGCGAAAATGGTTCAATCCCACGAAACCCCTGCCCGTCAGGCGCTTGCGCAACCTAAAGGCAAGGCACCACGCAGGATTTTCGTCTGGAGATTGCCCGAACGCCCCGCGACACGCACCGCAAACCCGAAAAATCGGTGCAGGCAAACGGTTGCCATGCCGCCCCACGCCCCCTATATGGGGCATCGAGAGGTTGGCGCGGGCGAGCGCCTCGCCAACCCGGTCAGATCCGGAAGGAAGCAGCCGTAACGAGTCCCGCTTGGGTCGTTGTCCAATCTCTCACCTTGGCCCCTTGCCCGTCAAAGCGGCCGTTTCTCCCTTACAGCTTTTGCGCGGCAAACGTATCGCATTGATCAATCTGCCCGCTGTCATAGCCGCGCTGGAACCAGCTGGACCGCTGTTCGGATGTGCCATGCGTGAACGTGTGCGGCTGTGGCACCTGCCCCGCCTGCCGTTGCAGATAATCATCCCCGATCTTGCGCGCCGCATTCAACGCCTCTTCCAGGTCGCCCCGCTCCATCAGACCGCGCACCGACTGCGCCCAGACACCCGAAAAGCAATCCGCCATCAGCTCAAGCCGCACGGTCAGCGCATTCGCTTCGGTGACGCTGCCCCGTTGGCGGGCTGCGTTTACCTGTTCCAGAATACCCAATTGGTTCTGTACGTGATGGGCAACCTCATGCGCGATGACATAGGCGGCGGCAAAATCACCATCCGCGCCCAGACGCTGTGACAGCATGTCAAAGAATGCCGTGTCCAGATATGCCTTTTGATCCACCGGGCAATAGAACGGCCCCGTCGCGCCGGATGCGCCGCCGCAGGGGCTTTGCGTGACGCCGTCAAAGACCACCAGAACCGGCGGCGTATATTCGCGCCCCACCTGCTCGGCAAAGATTTGCGTCCAGACCTGTTCGGTCGTGGCCAGAACCTGTGATGCGAACTGCGTGCCTTCGGGGTCCGCAGGCTGCACGGGCGCGCCCTGTTGCGTCTGCTGCTGATCCGCGCCCTGCAACAGCGGCGTTACGTCGATGCCGGTGAAATAGCCGACAGCCAAGACAACCAGCAAACCGACAACACCGATCCCGCCCGCGGCTCCGGCACGCCCCCGTCCGCGCACTTCGACATTCCGGCTGCCCTTGATTCCCCGCAAACGCATGATCTTTCTCCCCTTTGGCAACAACGCCGCTTGTCAGCCAACACCTTCGCACCAGATTAGTTCAATGTCAGACAGAAATGAATTGGCCGAAGACCGAACCCACTGGGCAGAAGATCGCACCAGCCTTGCCAACGAACGCACCTTTGCGGGCTGGATGCGTACAGGTATGGGCGCCATCGGGGTGGCGATCGGCCTGAAAGCCGTGTTCGGCGCGTTTGAACCCACGTGGATGGCCAAAGCCGTCGCGTCCGTCTTTCTGGGCGCCGCCCTGTTCATGTTCTGGTCGGCCCAGCGACAAGCCTCCCGCACTCACGGGCGGCTCAGCCAGCGCGACGCCTCGATCAAAACGCCGCGCTATTTCATCATCGTGGCCTCGGTCATGGCGCTTGGTGCGCTTGGCACCGGCGTCATCCTTTGGTCATTATAGGCTTGGGCGGTAGACGCCGCCGTCGGCAGCACATAGGTTTGGCCGGTCACTCGAATCCAGCAAGGTTGCCATGACCGACACAGTCCCCGCCCAATATCAGGTACTGGCCCGCAAATACCGGCCCGAAACCTTTGCCGATCTCGTCGGTCAGGATGCGATGGTGCGCACGTTGAAAAACGCGTTCGATGCCGACCGCATCGCGCAGGCGTTCATCATGACGGGCATTCGCGGCACCGGCAAAACCACCACCGCGCGGATCATCGCCAAGGGCATGAACTGCATCGGCCCGGACGGCAACGGCAAGCCGACGACCGAACCCTGTGGCAAATGCGAGCATTGCGTGGCGATCATGGAAGGCCGCCACGTGGACGTGATGGAAATGGACGCCGCATCACGCACCGGCGTGGGCGACATCCGGGAAATCATTGATTCCGTCCACTACCGCGCGGCATCAGCCCGCTACAAGATCTACATCATCGACGAAGTGCACATGCTGTCGACCAGCGCATTCAACGCGTTGCTGAAAACGCTGGAAGAACCGCCAGCCCACGTCAAATTCATCTTTGCCACCACCGAGATTCGCAAGGTGCCTGTGACGGTGCTGTCGCGTTGCCAGCGGTTCGACCTGCGCCGGATCGAACCCGAGGTGATGATCACGCTGATGCGCAAGATTGCCAGTGCCGAAAACGCCCAAATTGCCGACGACGCGCTGGCCCTGATCACCCGCGCTGCCGAAGGCTCGGCGCGCGATGCAACATCGCTGCTGGATCAGGCGATTTCACACGGTGCGGGTGAAACCACCGCCGAGCAGGTCCGCGCCATGCTGGGGCTGGCCGACCGGGGCCGCGTGCTGGACCTGCTGGACATGATCCTGCGCGGCGATGCAGCGGCGGCGCTGACCGAACTGGGTGCGCAATATGCCGACGGGGCCGACCCGATGGCGGTGCTGCGCGATCTGGCAGAGATCACCCATTGGGTCAGCGTGGTCAAGATCACGCCCGAAGCCTCCGAAGACCCGACCGTGTCCCCCGACGAGCGGCAGCGCGGCCAGACCATGGCCGAGAACCTGCCGATGCGGGTGCTGACGCGCCTGTGGCAGATGCTGCTGAAAGCCCTGGACGAGGTCGCAGCCGCCCCCAATGCGATGATGGCCGCCGAAATGGCGATCATCCGCCTGACCCATGTGGCTGACCTGCCGACCCCCGAGGAACTGGTGCGCAAACTCAACAGCACACCACCCCCTGCCCCCGGCGGCAATGGCGGCACGGTCGGTGGCGCTGCATCGGGTGGCGCCACGCAAGCCTACGCCCAGGCCGCGCGTCCCGCAGCCCACAGCGGTGGTGGCCCCACAGCGGCACTGGCGGTCAACGCTGACAGCGCGCTGGCCCGCTTTCCCACCTTCGAGCATGTCGTCGAGCTGATCCGAACCAATCGCGACGGAAAACTGCTGATCGATGTGGAAACAACGCTGAAGCTGGCCGCCTACCAACCGGGGCGCATCGAGTTCGTGCCCGCCGACGGCGCCCCGCACGATCTGGCACAGCGTCTGGGCGCGCGCCTGCAAACATGGACCGGCAACCGCTGGGCGGTGACAATCGTCAACGACGGCGGCGGCAAGACCATCGCCGAGGTCCGCGATGCCGCCGAGCTGGAACAACGCGCCGAGGCCGAAGCGCACCCGCTGGTCATGGCCGTCATGGCCCAATTCCCCAAGGCACGGATCACCGGCATCCGCACGCCCGAAGAGATCGCAGCATCGGCCCAGGTCGAAGCCCTGCCCGAGGTCGAGGACGAATGGGACCCCTTCGAAGAAGACTGACCCTTGCCCTGACGGGCACGCGACATCACATATCAGATCAAAGACACACCCAAGGAGACGACGATGCTTAAAGGACTGGGCGGGCTGGGCGACATGGCCGGCATGATGAAAAAGGCCAAGGAAATGCAGGACAAGATGGCGCAGATGCAGGACGACCTGCAAAACGTCATGGTCACCGGCGAATCCGGCGCCGGTCTGGTCAAGGCAACCGCCACCGCCAAGGGCGACCTGACCGCACTGGACATCGACCCCAGCATTTTCAACAGCGACGACAAGGAAGTGGTCGAGGATCTGATCCTGGCCGCCATTAAGGACGCCCAGGCCAAGGCCGCCGCGAAGTCGCAGGAAGAACTGTCCAAGATGACCGAAGGTCTGGGCCTGCCCGCAGGCATGAAACTGCCATTCTGAACGGGCTTCATCTTGCCCCTTAAACTCCCCCCGGAGGGTCGGCCTGCCAAAGGCCCCCACCGGGCAGGAATGCAACCCAAGGACCCCGCGTGAGTTCGACCGACGACATCGACGCCCTGATCGAGATGATGGCAAAGTTGCCGGGCCTTGGCCCCCGGTCGGCACGGCGCGCGGTGTTGCACCTGATCCGCAAACGCGCCCTGCTGCTGACCCCACTGGCCGATGTGATGCAGACCGTTGCCGCCACCGCACGCGAATGTCTGAACTGCGGCAATGTCGGCACCACCGATGTCTGCGATATCTGCACGTCGAACAAACGCCAGAACGGTGAACTTTGCGTGGTCGAGGACGTGGCCGACCTGTGGGCCATGGAACGCTCGGGCATGTTCAAGGGGCGCTATCACGTGCTGGGCGGCACTCTGTCGGCGCTGGATGCCGTGGGCCCCGAAGAACTGCGCATTCCGCGCCTGATCGACCGGATCGAGGCCGAAGACGTGCGCGAAGTCATCCTGGCGCTGAACGCCACCATCGACGGCCAGACCACCGCCCACTATATCGCGGACCAGCTTGAAGGCCGTGTGACGATGACCACATTGGCCCAGGGCGTGCCCGTCGGCGGGGAGCTGGATTACCTTGATGATGGCACGATCACGGCCGCGTTACGCGCCCGCAAACCGGTCTGAACCCGTTGTAAAACAATAAAAAAGGTCGCCTGCTCCTCCCAAAGCAGACGACCCTATTCCGCGCGATCTATCGTTCAGAGAACGATCACATCCAGCGGCGGAAATCCGTTGAACCCGATGCTCGCATACGTGGTCGTATAGGCCCCACAGTTGCGAATCATCACCTTGTCTCCGGCACTCAGACCCACAGGCAACAACATTGGGCGCTTTTCGTAAAGTACATCTGCACTGTCGCACGACGGACCGGCCAGAACGCAGGGGCCCATTTCCTCGTCATCACGCGCTGTGGTGAACTGGTAACGGATCGCTTCGTCCATGGTTTCGGCCAGGCCCGAGAACTTGCCGATGTCCAGGTAAACCCAACGGTGCATGTCGTCATCCGACTTGCGCGACACCAGCAGAACTTCGGCTGCGATGTGACCTGCTTCGGCCACCAGACCACGGCCCGGTTCTGCCATGACGTAGTCCACAGCACCGAAACGGGCGCGTACGGCATGCATCACGTCCGAGGCATAGCTGCGCGGCGCGTCGATGGTTTCGCCGTAGAAGGCGGGGAAGCCGCCGCCCAGGTTCAGAACATTCAGGTCGTGACCGGCCTCTTTCGCCGTGGTCCAGACTTTGGCCATTTCATCCAGAACAGGGTTCCAGAAGGCCGCGCGGCGGGTCTGGCTGCCGACGTGGAACGAAATGCCCACGGGACGCAGGCCCAGTTCTGCGGCCATGTCCATCAGCGGCACAACTTTCGCCGCAGAGCAGCCGAATTTGCGGCTCAGCGGCCAGTCGGCTTGCGAATGCTCGACGATCACACGGATATAGACACGCGCGCCGGGGGCGTGCTCGGCCAGCTTCAACAGCTCTTCTTCCGCGTCAGCGGCGAACAGGTCGATCCCCACGCCATAGGCAAAGGCGATGTCCGACACTTTCTTGACGGTGTTGCCGAACGAAATGTCACAGGCTCCGGCGCCCTGGCTCAGGCACAGTTCGATTTCCGCCCGGCTTGCCGCGTCAAAGCGCGATCCACGGGCCACGAGGGTGCCGATAATTTCGGGTTGCGGGTTTGCCTTCACGGCATAGTGGATGCGGGCACCGGACAGACCCTCGGCCAGCGCATCGTACTGTGCGGCCACACGCATGGGGTCCAGCACCAGTGTGGGGCGTTCAAATTGGCGGCTGGCGATATAAGCAGCCGCACGGTCATGTGAAACAGCATCAGCGGCGCGGGCAATGCCGCGTGTTGTAACGTTCATGGTCATCTCCAATGACAACCACCCATCGAAGGGCGGGGTTGAGTATCAGAGACGTTACCGTCGCTACATAAACGCGGGTCAGTCAGTGAAGCTGACCGGCCAGAGGCGCGTGCGTTGGCGTCTGTAAATCCGCATTTATATGCATTGTGGATTCGTACAAGATGCAAAATGCAGCCGGACCCATTTTCTCGAAATTCAAACATTTGCGCGTCATATGCTCAGCCCGTGCAAAAGGGCGGCGAGGTTGTCCCCACCGCCCTTTCCAAGGTCTGCCTTGCCTGAAATCAGAGGTCGTCGTCTTCGTCGTCGTCACCGCCCTCGGGCAGATTGAACAGGTTGCCCGCGTCCAGATGCGCGCTTTTCTTGTGTTCGTCTTCATCCTCATCACGGCCCGACAGGCTGAATGTCTCCAGACCTTCGATCGCCGTGGGGATCTTGGGTTCGGTCTCCATGCCAAGGCTTTGCTCGGTGCTGACCAGCTTGCGACGCTCGTCGTCGGTCATCACGGCACCTTCGGCCGCTTTCTTGGCGGCGGCCTTCTGGACGGCGGCGTCCAGTTCGGACTGTTTGGTCAACCCCAGAGCGACGGGATCAACAGGCTGGATGTTGGCAATGTTCCAATGCGTGCGCTCGCGAATCGCCTGAATGGTCGGCTTGGTCGTGCCCACCAGCTTCGAGATCTGGCTGTCCGCCAGTTCGGGGTGGAACTTGACCAGCCAGTAGATCGCCGCGGGACGGTCCTGACGTTTGGACAGCGGCGTGTAACGCGGACCACGGCGTTTTTCCTCGCCCTGGGCAGCAGCGTTAAACTTCAGCTTCAGCTTGTGCGCAGGGTTCTTTTCCGCCGCGTCGATTTCGTCCTGCGTCAACTGGTTGTTGGCAACGGGGTCAAATCCTTTGACGCCTGTTGCCACGTCACCGTCGGCGATGCCCTGCACTTCGAGTTCATGCATTTCGACGAAGTCGGCAATCTGCTTGAAGCTGATTGTCGTGTTGTCCACCAGCCAGACGGCTGTCGCCTTGGCCATGATCGGTTTTGCCATTGTCTCGCTCCTTTAAGCATAACTTTCCCGTCGCCTGAAAGGGCTGTCCTGCGGGGCAGAACGGTTTCCATTGTCGGGGAACTTGGCGGCTATATACTGTTCCAAGGGGCATAAGGAAAGAGGCGAATGCGCGCAGCACTGATCTGGCTCTGTATGGCCTTGCCCGTTTGGGCGGAAAACGACCGTGCGGGGATGTTCGACTATTACGTGATGTCGCTGTCATGGTCGCCCAACTGGTGCGTGCGCGAAGGCGACGCGCGCCGCTCGCCGCAATGTGACGCCAGCCAGGATCACGGCTGGATATTGCACGGTCTCTGGCCGCAATACCATCGCGGCTATCCCTCCTATTGCAACACGTCCCAACGCCCGCCATCGCGCGGTATGACCGCGCAAATGGCGGATATCATGGGCACATCCGGCCTGGCGTGGCACCAATGGAAGAAACACGGCACCTGCACCGGCCTGAGCGCCGCCGACTATTATGCCCTGTCGCGCGAGGCCTATGCTTCGGTCGTGCGGCCCTCCGTCTTTCGCAAGATCACCAAGCGGATGAAGCTGCCTGCCTCCGTCGTCGAAGAGGCCTTCCTGCAAGCCAACCCCGGATTCGAGCGTGATGGCATCACCATCACCTGTCAGGACGGCATGATACAAGAAGCCCGCATCTGCCTCTCGCGTGACCTGAAACCGGTGCCCTGCGGGCAAGACGTGGTGCGCGATTGCCGGATGAAAGACGCCGTTTTCGATCCGGTGCGCTAGCCGAGAAGGCAGAAGCCTGCGACGAAGGTATCCGGGGCTAAAAGAACCACCCGCCCGGACGGAAAAGGGGCGGATCACCACAGTGTCCGCCCCATCTTCTCTGGCTCAAAAAGCCCCGCCGGACGCTTCCGAAGGGGCGGCAGTCGCTACAGCGTCAGAATGGTGCTGCCCGTCGTCTTGCGGGCTTCCAGCGCGCGGTGCGCTTCGGCCACATCTTTCAGTGCGAACCGTTGGTCAATGCGAATCTCCACATCACCAGACAGCACCTTGTCGAACAGGTGTTGCGCCATTTGCTGACAGGTTTTGTGGTCGGCGATATGGGTAAAGATCGACGGTCGGGTGATTTTCAACGACCCCTTGGGGCCAAGAATACCCAGATCGAACGGCGGCACCGGCCCCGAAGCATTCCCGAAAGAGATCATCATGCCCAAAGGTTTCAGGCAATTCAGCGATCCGTCAAACGTGTCCTTGCCAACGGCGTCCATCACCGCATCAACGCCCTTTCCGTCGGTCAGTTCACGCACCCGTGCGACCCAGTCCTCGGTGCGATAGTTGATACAATGCGCGGCCCCATGCTCTCGCGCCAGCGCGCATTTTTCGTCCGTACCAGCGGTGCCGATCAGCTTGATCCCTTCCGACCGCGCCCATTGACAGGCGATCAAACCCACACCACCGGCGGCTGCGTGGAACAGCACCGTGTCGTTCATTTGCAATGGCGTTGTGCGGTGCAGCAGGTACTCCGCCGTCATGCCTTTCAGCATCATCGCCGCACCCTGTTCAAAGCTGATGTCGTCCGGCAGCGGACAGACCTGTGCAGCAGGCATCACCCGCGCCTCGCAATAGGCACCGGGCGGTTGTGCTGCATAGGCCGCACGGTCACCAACCCTGAGGTGTGTGACCCCCTCGCCCACCGCCTCGATGATCCCGGCGGCTTCCATCCCCAGCGCGTGGGGCAGTTCCATCGGATAAAGGCCGGTGCGCTGGTACACGTCGATAAAATTCAGCCCCACCGCCTTGTGCGCGATACGCACTTCACCGGGGCCGGGATCTCCAACGGGGCGATCTTCGAGAACAAAATTCTCGGGCCCGCCGTTTTCCTTGATGATTGCTGTCAGTGCCATGTCAGGGGTCCCCTTATGCGCCGCCGATTTCAAGAACGATCTTACCGATATGAGTGCTGGTTTCCATGCGCGCGTGCGCGTCACAAGCCCGCTCGAAGGCAAAGGTGCTGTCCATCACCGGCGCAATCTTGCCCGCCGCCAGCAACGGCCAGACCGCTTCGCGCAGGTCCTGTGCAATGCGCGCCTTGGCCAGATCGCTTTGGGGGCGCAGCGTGCTGCCGGTCATGGTCAGACGGCGGGTCATCAACTGAACAAAGTTCATGTCGACCTTGGGCCCCTGCAGGAACGCGATTTGCACCAGACGCCCGTCATCGGCCAGCGCCGACAGGTTGCGCGGAATGTAGTCACCGCCCACCATGTCCAGGATCAGATCGGCGCCGCCTGCCTCTTTCATGACCTCGACGAAATCCTCGTCCTTGTAGTTGATCGCCCGCTCTGCGCCCAGTTCGACGCAGGCCGCACATTTTTCTGCCGACCCTGCGGTGACAAAGACCCGCGCGCCAAAGTGCTGGGCCAGCTGGATCGCGGTCGTGCCGATCCCGCTGGACCCGCCGTGGATCAGGAACCGCTCGCCGCCTTTCAGCCCGCCGCGCGTGAACACGTTGGACCAGACGGTGAAGAAGGTTTCGGGCAAGCAGGCTGCCTGTTTCATGTCCATGCCTTCGGGCACGGGCAGGCAATGCGCGGCGGGCGTTGCCACATATTCGGCATAGCCACCGCCGGGCAGCAGGGCACATACCTTGTCGCCCACGGCCCAATCGGTCACGCCTGCGCCAACTTCCGCAATCACGCCCGACGCTTCCAGACCCGGCAGGTCGCTGGCTGTCTTGGGCGGCGCGTACATGCCTGCACGTTGCAGGGCATCGGGGCGGTTCACACCGGCAAAGGCCACCTTGATGACAACCTGACCGTGCCCGGCCTGCGGCATGGGGCGTTCGGTGGGTTGCAATACGTCCGGCCCGCCGGGCTTGGTGATCTCAATCGCGCGCATGGTCTGTGTCATGGGGAACTCCTGAATGTCATTTTCACATGCCTAGCAGGGCGCAGGCCGGGACGGAACCGACACCACATCACGCGGCAGACACGGCACGTGGCGTCAATTGCGAGGCTTGCTCCAACGACCGGGAAATCCGCCCCTGTCCGAAGGGCGTCTGATCGTCTCCATCAACTTGTTCGGGCCTGCCATCAGCCTGGACAGAACGGGATTGTCCCGCACCTGCGCCTTGACCTTTTCGATCTGCATGACGTTGTCGATGCGCCGGTCCAGAAACGCCCATGTCGCCTGATGGTCGACACTGTCATCCCCCAGCCAATACAGAACGGTCGAACCATAGACACCCGACAGCGTGGCCCGCTTGGTGTACCAGTTCACATCGTCCGAGGTGTCACCCAGCGCGGTCCAGATGGCATCGGCGGTGCCCCAGATCGCCTTGGCCCCGTCAGCGGCATGGTTCGGCAGCGCAAACAGCGTGGTGCCACGGCGCACGGCTTCCTTGTCCCCGACCGTCTCAAGCCGGTAACGGACAGCCGCAGCGATACGGTCACGAAAGCGCAGGGCGCTCAGGTCTTCGGACTGCAACCGCGCGACCATCGCCTGATCGCCCGCCGCGTGATAGGCCAGCGCCAGATCGACCGCACCACGCGGGCACACAGCGCGTGCAACCGCCGGAGCCACGTCCGCGTCGCGGATGGCGGCCTGAAACGTCGCATCAGTCCAGCCGTCGAATGCCACGTGGCTCAGGGCGGCCTGCAACAGCGCCTCTTTGGTTTCGGCATAGTTCGCGTTCATCTCGATACCTCCTTGTGGCGGGTGCGTCCGGGTACTGGACAAACTAGGTCACAGTTGCTATATGCCCACTTCCTGCAAATCCTTGCAACTCAACTTAGAAAGGTGGTGAAAACCACATGCAGGTTAGTGTTCGCGACAACAACGTCGATCAAGCGCTGCGCGCCCTGAAGAAAAAACTTCAGCGCGAAGGTGTGTTCCGTGAAATGAAGCTCAAGCAGCATTTCGAGAAACCCTCCGAGAAAAAAGCACGCGAGAAAGCCGAAGCGATCCGCCGTGCCCGCAAGCTGGCACGCAAAAAGGCTCAACGCGAAGGTATGATGTAAGTCATCCCCGGCGTAAGCTGCTTTAAGATTACGGACCCCCGCATGGCTGCGCCTGCGGGGGTTTGTTGTTTTTGGGGTCTGGCGAATCGCCCTTAGCCGCGTGCGGCGGTCAGGATCATGTCGCTGGCCTTTTCCGCCATCATGATCGTCGGTGCATTGGTGTTGCCGCTGGGGATTGCAGGCATGGCGCTGGCATCCACCACACGCAGGCCACCGACCCCGCGCAGGCGCATTTCACCGTCCAGCGGCGCATCATCGCCCCCCATGCGCACGGTGCAGGTGGGATGAAAGATCGTCGTGCCCACATCTCCCGCCGCCTGGGCCAGTTCCGCATCGGTCTGCGCCTGCGCACCCGGCTTCAATTCTTCCGGCGCATAACGCTGCATCGGGGCCTGCGCCATGATCGCACGCACCTGTCGGATGGCATCGCGCGCCACCTGACGGTCGCCTTCGGTTGATAGGTAGTTGGGTGCGATGACCGGCGCATCGTGCGGATCCGCCGAGGCGATCTGCACCGTCCCGCGGCTTTCGGGGCGCAGGTTGCAGACGCTGGCGGTGATGGCGGGGAAATTGTGCAAGGGCTGGCCAAACGCCTCGAGCGACAGCGGCTGCACGTGATATTCCAGATCCGCCGTTGCCAGATCGGGGCGCGATTTGCTGAATGCGCCCAACTGGCTGGGGGCCATCGACATCGGACCGCTGCGGCGCATGGCATATTCCATGCCGATCAACGCCTTGCCCCACAGCCTGTTGGCCATGGTGTTCAACGTCTTGGCCTGTGTCAGCCGCCACGCGCAGCGCAGTTGCAGATGGTCTTGCAGATTGGCACCCACTTGCGGCGCCTCGTGCTGAACGGCGATGCCATGCTCTTGCAGCAGATCGCCCGGACCAATTCCCGACAGTTGCAGGATTTGCGGGCTGTTGACCGCGCCTGCGCACAGGATCACCTCGGCCCCGGCCCGCGCCTGACGGGTCACACCGGCGCGGTCGTATTCCACGCCCACGGCGCGCCCGTCTTCGATCAGGATACGGCGGGTGTGCGCCTGTGTTTCAACCTTCAACGTCTGGCCGGTGGCGGTTCGCAGAAAAGCCTTGGCCGTGTTCATCCGCCATCCGTTGCGCTGATTGACGCGAAAGTATCCTACACCCTCGTTGTCGCCGGTGTTGAAATCGGTGACCTTGGGCAAACCCCAGGCCGCAGCCGCCTCCATCCAGTCGTCCAGCAGGTCCCAGTGCAGACGCTGGTTCTCCACCCGCCATTCGCCGCCTGCCCCGTGCATGTCCGACGGTCCATCAACGTAATCTTCGGATTTCTTGAAATAGGGCAGCACGTCGTCCCAGCCCCAGCCGGTCAGCCCCATCTGCCGCCAGCCATCGTAATCCGCCGCCTGCCCGCGCAGGTACAACATGCCGTTGATCGATGAACAGCCGCCCAAGACCTTGCCGCGCGGATAGAGCAACGACCGCCCGTTCAGACCGTCCACCGGAGCCGTGCGATACATCCAGTCGGTGCGCGGATTGCCGATGCAATAAAGGTATCCCATCGGGATATGCACCCAATGGTAATTGTCCTTGTCGCCCGCTTCCAGCAGCAGCACGCGGTGCCCTGCATCACTCAGACGTTTGGACACCACGCAGCCGGCGCTGCCTGCGCCGACAACGATATAATCCCAATCGCTCATTTCTCCCCCCAGACCGGCAAGGCCGTTGTCTTGAACACCGTCCGCAAGGCAAAGCTGGACTGCATCTGCGCGACACCGGGCAGGCGCGCCAGATGCTGACGGTGAATCCTTGCAAAATCCTCGGTGTTCTCGGCCACGACTTTCAGGATGTAATCGGCGGTGCCTGCCATCAGGTGACACTCCAACACATCAGGGATGCGCCGCACCGCTTTCTCAAAGGCGTCCAGTACCTCGTCAGCCTGCCCCTGAAGCGTGATTTCGACGAAAACCGTGGTCGACACGCCCATCTTGCGTGCATCGAGCAAAGCGACATAGTCTCGGATATATCCCTCGGCCTCCAGCCGCTGCACCCGCCGGTGACAGGCCGAGGCGCTGAGGTTGACCTGTTCCGACAGGTCCGCATTCGACATCCGGCCCTTGCGCTGAAGCGCTTCGAGAATACGCCGATCGGTCGCATCTACTGACATTTACGCACATTCCTTCGAAATAATCGCGTTTCCACGCCAGACTATTCGACGAAAGGGGCAAATGGCGAGGGGCCTTTCGTGGGTTCTTGCGAACGAAAGGCAATAAACTGTGCGTCATACTGCAACACAGGGAATGGCAGATGAAAATCGGATGTCCAACAGAGATCAAACCACAGGAATTCCGCGTCGGGATCACACCCAACGCCGCACAAGAGGCCGTGGCGCACGGCCACACCGTCCTGATACAGGCGGGCGCAGGCGTAGGTGCGGGGTTTGAAGACACGGCTTACACGGCTGCGGGCGCGCAGATCGTCGGCTCGGCCAAAGAGGTCTTTGCCGCCGCCGACATGATCGTCAAGGTCAAGGAGCCCCAAGCCGTCGAGCGCAAGATGCTGCGCGAGGGGCAGGTTCTGTTCACCTATCTGCATCTGGCACCGGACCCCGACCAGACCCGCGACCTTATGGCCTCGGGCGCGACCTGCATCGCCTACGAGACTGTGACCGACCGCATGGGCGGCCTGCCACTGTTGGCGCCGATGTCCGAAGTCGCAGGCCGGTTGGCCCCTCAGGTCGGCGCGTGGACGCTGCAAAAGGCCAATGGCGGGCGCGGCGTGCTGCTGGGCGGTGTGCCGGGTGTCAGCCCCGCACGTGTCGTCGTGATCGGCGGCGGTGTGGTCGGCACCCATGCGGCGCGTGTCGCGGCGGGCATGGGTGCGGATGTGACCGTGCTGGACCGTTCGCTGCCGCGCATGCGCTATCTGGACGATGCCTTTGCCGGTGTGTTCAAGACCAGCTATGCCAGCGCGGGCAATACCATTGAACTGGCGCGCGCCGCCGATATGATCATCGGCGCGGTGCTGGTCCCCGGCGCTGCGGCCCCCAAACTTCTGTCCCGCGCGCAACTGTCCGAGCTGAAGCCGGGTGCGGCGCTGGTGGACGTGGCGATTGACCAGGGCGGGTGCTTTGAGACATCCAAAGCCACAACGCACCAGGACCCGATCTATGACGTGGACGGGATCATGCATTACTGCGTGGCCAATATGCCGGGGGCCGTGGCGCGGACATCGACCCTTGCCTTGGGCAATGCGACGATGCCCTTCATGCTGGCGCTGGCGGACAAGGGGTGGAAACAGGCCTGTGCCGATGATCCGCACCTGCTGGCAGGGCTGAACGTGCACGCGGGCAAGCTGACCTATGCCGCCGTGGGCGAGGCTTTGGGGCTGGATGTAATTACACCCGAGGACGCGCTGAAACTGTAAGGGGCAGAAGGGGCTCTGCCCCTCGGCGCATACGCGCCTTCCCCGGAGTTTATCTGGCAAGATGAAGCGAAAAGGCCCGCGTGGAGCGATCTGCGCGGGCCTTTGCCTGTTTAACGCTTGGCCAGCTGGTCGCGGATTTCCAGCAGCACGTCCAGTTCGGACGGACCTGCGGGCACCTCGGGGGCGACATCCTTGGGCTTTTCGGCGGCAGATTTGATGCGGTTGACCATCTTCACCAGCATGAACACCACGAATGCGATGATCAGGAAGTTGATGACCGCCATCAGGAACGAGCCATAGGCAAAGACCGAAGCCCCAGCTTCACGCGCAGCTTCGAGCGAGGCACCTGCAGGCACGTCACCGGACAAAACTGCATAATTGTTGGTGAAATCGACACCACCGGTGAACAAGCCGATGATCGGGTTGATCAGGTCAGCCACCATCGAGCTGACGATGGCGGTAAAGGCAGCGCCGACAATGATACCAACGGCCATGTCCATGACATTGCCCTTGGCGATGAAAGCTTTGAATTCGTTCAGCATGTTTGGTCCCTCGTTAATTGTGGCGCGCGTTATCGCTTTTGATGCGCCGACGCATACGATTTAACACAGGTTTTAATATCTGGGCAGGCAGTTTCGCAGATTTGCCAGCGCATTGGCGATTTTCGGAAACAATCAGGCGCAGGCTCAGCCGGGCAGTTTTCCGGTCAGCACATAGCGCAGGATATCAACCACCTGATGCGGCTCTTGCGCCACGGCCAAAGCTGCGGCGTCGACCTCTTTCAGCGCGTGGGCATGGTCGGGACCGTGCAGGACAATCAGCGATTTGCCCAAGGCGGCTGCCTGCCCCGCGTCAAAGGCTGCGTTCCACTGTTTGTACTGGTCGCCAAAGCGCACCACCACAACGTCGGCATCCGCGATGCCCTTGCGGGTGCGGATGGCATTCAGCTGCGCGCCCTTGCGGTCGTGCCAGAACTTGTCCGGCTCGGCCCCAAGGATTTCCACACCGCAATCGTCACTGGCGGCATGATCGGTGACTGGGCTGTCAAAGGACACGTCCAGACCTTGCGCACCCTGAATGATCTGGTCGCGCCAGTCCGTGTGGATTTCGCCGGAAAGGTATACTTTGAGCGTCATTTCAGTCCCCTTGTCACAGATCACCCCCGCAGGACCCCACCGGTTGCCTTTGTCACCTTCTCGACCACCTTGGCGCTGACCGCCTCGATGTCGGCCTCTTTCAGCGTCTTGTCGGTGGGTTGCAGGCGCACGGTGATGGCCAGCGATTTCTTGCCCTCGCCCAGACTGCCGCCGATGAACTCGTCGAACACGCGCACGTCTTCGATCAACGCCTTGTCAGCGCCCTGGGCGGCGTTGACCAGCGTCAGCGCCTCGACTTCGGCGTCGACCACAAAGGCAAAGTCACGCTCGACCGCCTGCAGGTCGCTGATGGTCAGCGCGCCCTTGCTGGCACCGGATTTGCGCGACATCGGAATCTCGTCCGGCCACAGGGTAAAGGCCATCGCGGGGCCTTTGACGTCCATGGCTGCCAGAACGCGCGGATGAACCTCACCAAAGACGCCCAGCACCTTTTTCGGACCAAGGCAGATTTTGCCGTGACGGCCCGGGTGCCACCAATCGGCCGCGCCGCGCAGGATCTGCACTTTGGCAGGCGCGCCCATGGCGGCCAGAATGGCCTCGGCGTCGGCTTTGACATCATAGACATCTACAGGGCGCGAAGCGCCGTGCACGTCCTTGGGGCCGGTGCGTCCGACCAGCAGGCCGCTGACCAGAGTGTGCTGCTCGCCCGGCTCACCACCGTGAAAGGCAGGCCCGACCTCGAAGAACGCCAGATCAGAGAACCCGCGTGCCTGATTGCGGGCCGCGGCGGCCAGCAGGCCGGGCAGCAGCGCGGGGCGCATGTGGCTCATGTCGGTGGAAATCGGGTTTTCCAGCCGCGTCAGGTCATCGCCGCCGCCGAACAGCGCGGCACTGGCCTGATCGATAAAGCTGTAGGTGACCAGTTCGTTATACCCCAGCGCCGCCGTGGTGCGCCGCGCGATCTGTTCGCGGCGCTGGCCAGGGGTCATGACGGGACGCGGCACGCCGGGTGTCAGACGCGGCAGCGGTTTGCCTTCCAGCTTGGTCAGCGACGCGATGCGCGCGACCTCTTCGACCAGATCGGCCTCGCCCTGCACATCGGGGCGCCAGCTGGGCACATGGGCCATGTCGCCCTCAAGCCGGAAGCCAAGGGCTGTCAGCGTCTGGCGCTGCTGGCTTTCGGGGATTTCCATACCGACCAGCGACTGCACCCGCGCCGCGTCCAGCTTGTAGGCGCGTGCGGTGTCGGGCACCGCACCGGCCTGCACCAGCACCGACGCCTCACCGCCTGCATGATCCACGATCATGCGCACCGCATGCTCCAGCCCTTCAAGGGTGAAGGCAGGGTCAACACCGCGTTCAAAGCGATAGCGCGCGTCCGAGTTGATTTTCAGCGCACGGCCCGCATAGGCGATCTGCACTGTGTCCCAATAGGCGCTTTCGACGAAAACATTGACCGTCTCGTCAGTACAGCCCGAGGCCGCGCCGCCCATGATGCCCGCGATGCTCTCGACGCCATTGTCGTCGGAAATCACCATCTGGCCCGCTTGCAGCGTGTAGTCCTTGTCATCCAGCGCAGTAATGGTTTCACCACCTGCCGCGCGGTGCACCCGCAGGTTTCCAGCCACCTTGTCGGCGTCAAAGACGTGCAGGGGGCGGTTCAGATCGTAGGTGAAGAAGTTTGTGACATCGACCAGGAAGCTGATCGGGCGCAGGCCGATGGCGCGCAGGCGGTCTTGCAACCACTGCGGGCTGGGGCCGTTTTTCACGCCCTTGATCAGACGACCACAGAACAGCGGACAGCCGTCCAGCGTGTCGTCGTCGATGCTGACATTGATGTCGCTGGCAAAGCTGGCCTCGACCACATCAACCGCGCAGGGTTTCAGCGTGCCAAGTCCACGCGCCGCCAGATCGCGGGCAATGCCGTAGACACCCAGCGCATCGGGTCGGTTGGGGGTAATCGCGATCTCGATCACCGGATCGACCTTGGCCGGATCGTTCTGCGCCAGCCAGTCGGTGAAGGTTTGCCCAACCTCGCCCGAGGCCAGCTCGATAATACCGTCATGCTCTTCCGACAGCTCAAGCTCGCGCTCGGATGCCATCATGCCATAGCTTTCGATGCCACGGATCGTGCCGACGCCGATGGTGGTGTCGATGCCCGGCACGTAAACGCCCGGCTTGGCCACGACCACGGTGATCCCTTGCCGCGCATTGGGGGCGCCACAGATGATCTGCTTCAGCCCCTCGTCGGTCTGCACCTGACAGACACGCAAACGGTCCGCATCGGGATGCTTTTCCGCGCTTTCCACGTAACCGATGGTAAACGCCGCCAGCGCCGCCCCGCGATCTTCGACGCCTTCAACCTCAAGCCCGAGGTCGGTCAGCGCATATGTGATCTCATCCAGTGTGGCATCGGTTTCCAGATGCGACTTGAGCCAGGACAGCGTGAATTTCATGGTCTTTTACCCCTGCGGAATATGCCGCCCTGCAATGACAAGAAATACGGATGGGTGCAACACCTGCGTGGACGGGTGGGTGGCGCACAGGACGGTCGCTTTACGTGTCAGTCTTTTTCGAACCGCTTGCCCAGATCCTTTTCATCCCCCGCCGCCGCCAGCCGCAGCTCGCGGATCAGGCGCAGGGTGGGCTTGGTGGCGAACAGCACTGACCCCGCGATGAACAGCCATGTGCCAAAGTTCTCCCAAGCGGAAGACAGGAACATGATGGACCCGATCAGGAACAGACCCGCCGCGGCAAAGTCAATCAGCGTATAGACGATCTCAAACGCCGCATACCGGCGCAGGTCGTCTTCGCTATAGGTGTGCTGGTTGGGTTTGAAGAGCATGTGAATGCCTCCACGTTTGGTGTCTTAGCGGCTCAACCCACCATGCAACGTCGGCACATCCAGCGAGGCAAAGCCGTAATGCCGCAGCCAGCGCAGATCTGAATCAAAGAACGCGCGCAAATCGGGGATGCCGTATTTCAGCATCGCGATCCGGTCGATCCCCATGCCAAAGGCAAAGCCCTGCCATTCGGTCGGGTCGATCCCGCCCGCTTGCAAAACCTTGGGATGCACCATGCCGCTGCCCAGCACTTCAAGCCAGTCGTCGCCTTCGCCCACTTTGACGGTGCCGTTTTCCCACGAACACTGAATGTCCACTTCGGCCGACGGCTCGGTGAAGGGGAAGTGTGACGCGCGGAAGCGGGTCTTGATCGTGTCGACCTCGAAGAAGGCGGCGAAGAACTCTTCCAGCACCCATTTCAGGTTGGCCATCGAGATGTCCTTGTCGATCGCCAGACCTTCGATCTGGTGGAACATCGGCGTGTGCGTCTGGTCGTAATCGGCGCGGTACACGCCGCCGGGGCAGATGATGCGCAGCGGCGCGCCCTGGGCCTCCATCGTGCGGATCTGCACGGGGCTGGTGTGGGTGCGCAGCACGTTGGGCGCACGGTCGTCGCCCTCGGCGCGGTGCATATAGAACGTGTCCATCTCGGCCCGCGCGGGGTGGTGTCCGGGGATGTTCAGCGCGTCGAAGTTGTACCAATCGGTGTCGATGCGCGGCCCTTCGGCGCTCGCAAAGCCCATCTCGCCAAAGATGGCGGTGACTTCTTCGGTGACCTGGCTGATCGGGTGGATCGTGCCGACACGACGGCCACGCCCCGGCAGCGACACGTCCAGCCATTCAGACCGCAGACGCTCGTCCAGTGCGGCATCGCCAAGGGCGGCTTTCTTCGCCGCCAGCGCGCTGTTAATCTCGTCCTTGAGCGCATTCAGCGCGGGACCGGCGACCTGCCGTTCCTCGGGGGTCATCTTGCCCAGTTCGCGCATTTTCAGCGCGACTTCGCCCTTTTTGCCCACGGCCGAAACGCGAATGTCTTCCAGCGTGGATTCATCGGCAGCATTGGCAATCTGTCCGAGATATTTTTGCTTGAGATCGTCCATCGTCAACCGTCCTGTCATATGTCGCAGACGTGCTAGCAGAAACGCGGCTGATTACAAGGGAGGCAAGGCCCTCAGGCGGGCGGCAACAACCACGCACGCAACCACGGGGCCAGCCGTGCGGGCATATCGACATCGCTGTGCAAAGCGCAGAAATGCAGCGCGATCACCTGAATGAAAAATGCTCCGACCCCTTCGGCCAGCATCGCCACGGGCACATCGCGGCGCACGGGCGCATCTTTCAGCCACCCTTCCAGCACCGTCTGGAACCGGCCAAAGGTTTCGGCAATCGGGCCAATTTCTTCGGCCAGGGCCGCGCCGGAATGGCGCAGGATCACATCGAACACATAGCGCTCGCAGGTCATCAACGCCATCAACGGGGCAAGCGCCTGCACAATCTCGTCAACATCGTTCGGGGTCGGCTGCTCTTCAATCGTGTCGAGGGCCGTGTTGATCCGGCTGCCGATCAGTTGCGCCATCAGCGCGTCCTTGTCGGTGAAGTGGGCAAAAAACGTTCCCTTGGCGACACCTGCATTGGCGACCACCTGATCGACCCGCAAGGCTTCGAACCCCTGCGCTGCAATCACCTGCTCTGCCGCCGCCAACAGGCGGGCACGGGTTTTCAGTGTGCGTTGTTGAACGGGCTGTTTCATCCTGATGTGTCTGCCACGTTTGCTGACCGCGGTCAAATTTGTTATTGACCGCGGTCAATTTTGAACCTATCGATTTTGACCATGGTCAATTTAAAGAGATTCACCCCATGCCCAAACGTATTTTCATCCTGAACGGACACCCCGCCGAAACATCGCTGAACCGCACGCTGGCCGAGACATATGCCGCCGCCGCACAGGCGGCCGGGCATGACGTGCGCCTGACCCACCTGCGCGACATGGCCTTTGATTCCGACTATGGATTTAACGGCTACACCTACTCCAAGCCGCTGGAACCGGACCTTGAAACGCTGCTGGGTGATATCGAATGGGCGCAGCACGTGGTGATCACCACCCCCATGTGGTGGGGTGGCCTGCCTGCCAAGCTCAAAGGAATGTTCGACCGGGCCTTCCTTCCGGGGCGCAGCTATGACACCCGCAATCTGAAAATCACCGGCATGCCCCGTCCCATGCTGCAAGGGCGCAGCGCCCGTCTGGTCATCACGTCGGACACGCCGCGCTGGTTTCTGTCGCTGATCTACCGCAGCGCCATGATCCGGCAGCTGCGCGACCATATCCTGAAGTTTGTGGGCATCACCCCGACCCGCGTCAGCTTTTTCGCGGGGGCCAGCCACCCAAAGGCCGGGCGCACAGACACATGGATCGCCACAGCGCGCCAATTGGGCACCGCAGGCGCCTGACCCCGAAACGCAAAAGGCCCCGCCGGATGGCAGGGCCTTTCAAATTTGTTCAACCGTCAAAGGTTACGCGGGCAGCGCGCCTTTGGCCTGGTCGACGATGGCTGCGAAGGCCGCCGGTTCGTTCACGGCCAGATCGGCCAGAACCTTACGGTCAACTTCGATGCCTGCCAGGTTCAGACCATTGATGAACCGGCTGTATGTCAGCGATTCGTCATGGGCGCGAACGCCGGCGTTGATGCGCTGGATCCACAGGGCGCGGAAGTTGCGCTTGCGGTTTTTCCGGTCGCGTGTTGCGTACTGGTTGGCCTTGTCGACCGCCTGAGTTGCAACTTTGAATACTGCTTTGCGACGTCCGTAATAGCCTTTTGCGGCTTTGACGATTTTACGGTGACGTGCGTGTGTGACTGTGCCGCCTTTGGTGCGTGACATGGTTCAGGCTCCTTCTTATCGGTCGTAGGGCATAAAGCCCTTGATGATCTTGGCATCGGGTGCCGACAAAGCTGTCGTACCGCGTGCGTTGCGAATGAACTTGTTTGTCCGCTTGATCATGCCGTGCTGTTTACCAGCCTGGGCACCGATGACTTTGCCTGTGGCACTCACCTTGAAGCGCTTTTTGGCGCTCGACTTGGTCTTCATCTTGGGCATTTCCGTCTCCTTCTTGAGTTCGGTAGACGCGCGACTCGGCATGCCACTATGGGCCGGACGCGCAGAACGAGAGGTGCATATAGGAGGCATCCGCCTACGAGGCAAGCGCTAATTCGCAGGCCAGGACGCAGATATTGTCAGGGCATGTAACGGGCGACGACCGTGACAAAGGCGTGGGGCACATCGCTGATCTGGTAACCGCCCGGATGGGTCTTGACCGCAAAAATGATCAACGCCCCCGCAATCAGGATCGTGACGGCCGAAGCCCGTGGTGCACGCCCGTCGGTCATGGCCGACAGGATCGACGGGATCGACAACAATGCGATCACGACCCCCAGAACCAGGGCCATATCGGAATCCAGATATTTCGACAGCTTGTCCATCCGGCAACGCTATTCCGGATCAGTGCTGAAAATCAAACGTTCATCACAAGGCGCCACACGCAAGATATTCGTCGTACCCGGCACATTGAACGGCACACCGGCCGTCACGACGATCTGGTCGTTCTCGGTGGCAAAGCCCTCGGACCGCGCTGCCTTGGCTGCGCCGACCACGGCCATCTTGAACCGCTCCATCGTGTCGGTGATCACACAGTTGCACCCCCAGCTCAGCGCCAGTCGCCGCGCGGTGCCCACCAGCGGGGTCAGCGCGATGATCGGCACGCGGGGCCGTTCGCGGGCGGTCAACAGGGCGGTTGTGCCGCTTTGGGTAAAGCAGCAGATCGCCTTGATGTTCGTCGTCTCGGCAATCTCGCGGGCGGCGGCCACGATACCGTCGGCCACGCTGTTGCGCTTGGCGTCGCGGCTGCTTTCGATGATCTGCGTATAGGTCGGGTCGCGCTCGACCTCGGTGGCGACGTTGTCCATGGTGCGCACCGCCTCGACCGGATAATTGCCAGCCGCGCTTTCGGCGCTCAGCATGACGGCATCCGCACCTTCATAGATCGCAGTGGCCACGTCCGACACTTCGGCGCGGGTCGGCATCGGGCTTTCGATCATGCTTTCCAGCATCTGCGTCGCCACGATCACCGGCTTGGCGGCACTGCGACATTTGCGGACCAGCCGCTTCTGGATCGGCGGCACGTTCTGCACGGGCAGCTCCACGCCCAGGTCGCCACGGGCCACCATGATGCCGTCGCTGACGGCGAGGATTTCGTCAAACCGCTCCACCGCACTGGGCTTTTCAATCTTGGACAGGATCGCGGCACGGCCCTTGGCCAGCCCCCGCGCCTCTTCCACATCCCCCGGCCGCTGCACAAAGCTGAGCGCGAGCCAGTCGACCCCCAGCGCGCACACGAACTCGAGATCGGCACGGTCCTTGTCGCTGAGCGCGGCCAGCGGCAGTTCCACGTCGGGCACGTTCACGCCCTTGCGGTTCGAGATCACACCGCCCGCGATCACCGTGCAATCGGCAAAATCATCGCCGCAATCCTCGACCTTCAGGCGGATCTTGCCATCGTTGACCAACAGCGAGGCACCGGGTTTCAGCGCCGCGAAAATCTCAGGGTGCGGCAGGCACACGCGGGCGGCGTTGCCCTCGGCAGGGTCCAGATCCAGACGGAACGCAGCACCCTCTTCCAGCATTTCGCTGTCGCCCGCGAACACACCAACGCGCAGCTTTGGCCCCTGAAGGTCGGCCAGAATGCCGATGGTGCTGCCCAGGTCCTCTTCCACCTGGCGGATAATCTTGTGCTTGACCGCAATCTCGTCATGGCTGCCGTGGCTCATGTTCAGACGAAACACATCTGCACCGGCCTCGTGCAGCGCACGAATCATGTCATAGTCATCAGAGGCAGGGCCAAGTGTGGCGACAATCTTTACATTCCGATTACGTCTCATTTAGCGCTAACCTTCTCTCTCAGGGCGTTCTTGCGGCAACCGCAGGGTGTTTCAACCGTTATCACCCAGTTTGCCCGCAATAACAACTGACCTGCACCTAGAAGCAAAGAATGACGGCTATATGAATGCCGCTGCATCAGATCGGGCCCGCCGATGGACCAAGGCATGGTTGCACTGCGCCTTGAAGCTGCCCACAAAGACGCCAATCTTGAAGCTGAACACCCGCACAAAGGACACCGCCCCATGGACGCACAAACACAGATCGAACTGGAAGCCGCCGCCTTTCGCCGCTTGCAGCAACACCTGATGCAGGACCGCACCGACGTGCAGAACATTGACATGATGAACTTGGCCGGCTTTTGCCGCAACTGTCTGTCGCGTTGGTATCAGGAGGCCGCGAACGAACGTGGCATCGAGATGACCAAGGACGAAGGCCGCGAGGCGTTCTACGGCATGACCATGGACGAATGGAAAGCCAACTTTCAAACCGATGCCTCCAGCGCCCAGCAATCCGAGTTCAAGCAGGCCTTTGCCGAGAACGTCACCGACAAGAGCTGATGCATCTTCCGTCGCGGCGGCCCGCCTCTTCGTGACTGGACAAGAGCTGTGCGCCGCGACACCCTCCCGCCACGTCAGGGGAGGACAACAATGACCGAAACACGCCGTTACCACGTGGGCACCCGCGCTGACGCGCCGCCCGCGCCCACCCAATACACCCCCAGCCCGTTCAAAAAGGGCCGCCCGCCCGAACCGCTGCATTTCGAGGTGAACCTCGTGGCCGAGGCCACGGGCCGCCAGAAGAAAACCGGCACGGTCCAGGTGAACATTCCGGGGTTTTCGCCGCTGCGGCTGTATTGCGACGAACAGACACCTGTGGGCGATGACACAGCGCCGCCACCGCTGGCCTATTTCTGTGCGGGAATCGGCTTTTGCCTGATGACCCACCTGACCGACATCTACACCGCACGCAAAATCGAAATCACCTCGTTGCGGCTGGAACAAAGGGTGCGGTTCAAGACCAACCTCAGCACCATGCGCGACATGGGCCACACGACCGAGGGCGAGACCGAGATGGTGGAAACCCATGTGCTGATCGACAGCCCCGAGCCGCAAGAGCGCATCCAGGAATTGCTGGACGAGGCCGAAGGCGCCTGCATGGCCCACTTTGCCCTGCGCAACCCGATTCCGTGGTCGACGCGGCTGATCCACAACGGCATCGAAACCATCAACCGCGAGGGCTGAACCATGATCTTCTACGATTGCTCGACCGCCCCCAGCCCGCGCCGCGCGCGGATGTTTCTGGCCGAAAAGGGGCTGACACCCGAAACGCACGACATATCCATCGCCAAGGGCGAACAGCTGGGCGAGGCTTTCCGCGCGGTGAACCCGCGTGCGACGCTGCCGGTGCTGATCACTGACGCAGGCACCACGCTGACCGAAAACCTGGCCATCGCCATGTACCTTGAGGACACGCACCCCGAACCGCCGCTGATCGGCACAACACCTGATGAGCGCGCGGAAATCCTGCAATGGAACGCGATCTGCGAAAGCCAGGGGGCAGCGGCCGTGGCCGAGGTGCTGCGCAACTCGAACCCGCATATGAAAGACCGCGCAATTCCGGGGCCTGCCAACTTTGAACAGATCCCGCAGCTGGCCGAACGCGGTCGGGTCCGGGTGGGATTGTTCAAGGACATGCTGGAACAGCGGCTGGCCGACAGCGCCTATCTGGCCGGTGACGCGTTCACCTTTGCCGATATCTCGGCCTTTGTGTTCAGCGACTTTGCCCGGGTGATCAAGATGGGCGTGACGGACGAAACGCCGAACCTGTTGCGCTGGTACGAGGCGATCAAAGCCCGCCCCAGCGCCGGGATATAGCCCAATCCGACCCAACAGGCAGCAGACCGCCCGTTTAAGGGTGGTCTGCGTCAGGCAACGCCTGTGTTGGCCTTCTATTATTGACAAATCATGGATATATCCCGGCGAGTCCCTCTAATCGAAAGCCCGCCCCTTGGACTTTACCAGCCTCGCCCGCGAATTTGTCACGCTGTTCGTTGTTATCGACCCCGTCGGCACCATTCCGGTGTTCCTCTACGCCGCAGCCCGCGCACCGCGTGCGCTGCACCGACGGATCGCCCTGCGCGCCACGATTATCGCCGGGCTGGTGTTGCTGGCATTCCTGGTCGGCGGCCAGTTCCTGCTGGAAGGCCTCGGCCTGCGCTTCGGCTCGTTCCAGATCGCGGGCGGGATCGTCTTGTTCCTGTTCGCGCTGTCGATGATCTTTGGCGACTCCAAATCCGACAACGAAATCTCCGCGGCGGGCCGCGACCCGATGGCAGGGGCGGTGTTTCCGCTGGCGATGCCATCCATCGCATCGCCGGGGGCAATGCTGGCCATCGTCGTGCTGACCGACAATCACAGCCAGACGGTGGCCGAACAGGTCATAACAGCGGGCATTCTGGTGCTGGTGCTCGCCATCACGCTGGCCTTGCTGCTGGCCGCCACTGTCATCCACAAGCTGATCGGCAACACCGGTGCCAGCGTGATCAGCCGCGTGATGGGCATCATCCTGGCCACCATCGCGGTGGATTCGATCATGGGCGGGTTGGATGCGCTGGGTGTTCTCAGCCTCGAACCACCCGAAGCGATTTCGGCGCCTCTGGACTGATACAGACGCGCCGTTTGCCGCTCGGCCCTTCAGAGAGGATTATTCATACGAGAGAAGCGCAGGAACCCGCCTTCATCTTGCCAAATAAACTCTCCCCGAAGGGCCGGTGACGTCACACGCGAAAATCGCGGCCTAAATCGCGACCTTGCGGCTTTCTTCCAGATAGATCTCGCGCAGGCGGGGAGCCACCGAACCCGGTTTGCCGTCACCGATCTGCGCGCCGTCGATCTCGACCACGGGCATGACAAAGGTGCTGGCCGAGGTGATGAATGCCTCGTCCGCGTCCTGCGCTTCCTCGATGGTAAAGTTGCGCTCTTCCACGGCCATCTGCGCTTCTTCGGCAAAGCGCAAAACGGCGGCGCGGGTGATGCCGTGCAGGATGTCGTTGGTCTTGGGGCGGGTGATGATCTTGCCGCCCTTGACGATATAGGCGTTGTTGCTGGTGCCTTCGGTCACGAAACCGTCCTGCACCATCCACGCGTCATCGACGCCCGCCGCCTTGGCCATCATCTTGCCCATGGAGGGGTACAGCAGCTGCACCGTCTTGATGTCGCGGCGGCCCCAGCGGATGTCTTCGATGCTGATCACCTTGATGCCCTTTTGCGCCACCGGATTGGCAGCAAGGCCCGGCTTGTTCTGGGTGAACAGAACCACGGTGCACGGCACGGTTTCGGGGTCAGGGAAGGCAAAATCGCGGTCATCGGGCGCACCGCGGGTGATCTGGAGATAGATCATACCCTCTTCGATCCCGTTCAGACGCACCAGCTCGCGGTGGACTTCCAGCAGGTCGTCCTTGGTGATCGGGTTCTTCATGTCCAGCTCGTCCAGCGAGCGTTGCAGGCGCACCGCATGGCCGTCAAAGTCGATCAGCTTGCCGTCCAGCACGCTGGTCACCTCGTAAACACCGTCGGCCATCAGAAAGCCGCGATCAAAAATCGACACTTTCGCTTCGGTCTCGGGCAGGTAGTCGCCGTTCACATAAACTGTACGCATGTGCATCATCCCCATAGTTTCGCACTGGGGGGATGCACCCCAGCGGCGTCAAAGATCAAAGGTTCGTCGCGGTCTTCGGCCAACAGAAGCGGCCCGTCAAGGTCTACAACCTCGGCGCCCTGCGCGACCAGCGTTGCAGGGGCCATCGCCAGCGAAGATCCGACCATGCAGCCAACCATCACCCGATAGCCTTGCGCCAGCGCCTCGTCCCGCAGCGCCAGCGCCTCGGTCAGCCCCCCGGTTTTGTCCAGCTTGATGTTGACCACGTCATATTTGCCCTTCAGATGCGGCAGCGACGCGCGATCATGGCAGCTTTCATCGGCGCAAACGGGCACCGGACGGTCCATGCCGATCAGGGCATCGTCCTCGCCCGCGGGCAGCGGCTGTTCGACCAACTGCACGCCCAGCCGCACCAGATGCGGTGCCAGATCGGCATAAACATCAGCGGACCAGCCTTCGTTGGCATCCACGATAATGCGCGCATCGGGCGCACCTGCGCGCACGGCCTCAAGCCGTGGCATGTCATCGGGCGTGCCCAGTTTGATCTTCAACAGCGGACGAAAGGCGTTCTTCGCCGCCTGCGCCTGCATCGCCTCTGGGCTGTCCAACGACAGGGTATAGGCTGTGATTTCCGGTCCCGGCTTCACCAGCCCGGCCAGTTCCCACACCCGCTTGCCTGCGCGCTTGGCTTCCAGATCCCACAGCGCACAGTCAACCGCGTTGCGCGCCGCACCGGCGGGCAGCAGATCATAAAGCCCCATCCGCGAAATATCCGCAGGCAATCCGTTTATCTGAGCCGTCACACTGTCCAGCGTTTCGCCATAGCGGGCATAGGGCACACATTCGCCCACACCCGTCACATCACCGTCGGACACCCGCACGGTCAGCACTTGCGCCTCGGTCCGCGACCCCCGCGCAATGGTGAAAACCTGTGCCAACTGGAACACATCCCGCGTCACATCAATGCGCATACATCACCTTCATCTTGCCAGAAAAACTCCCGCCGGAGGCATCCGCCCCCGGCGACAGGCGCAGCTTACAAAGCTGCAATCGCATCCGCCAGCCGCTCGGCGCCATGACGGAACGGGTCAACCGCCGGCATTCCGTATTCGGCCTCAAGCTCGGCCAGATAGGCGCGCGCTTCGTCGTCGCCCATGTGCTGCGTGTTCACCGAAATGCCCACGACCTTGCAATCCGCATTCGCCACTTTCGCCAGCGCCAGAGCCAGCTCGCTGACCTGACCGATGCTGGGCGGCGTATAGCTGGGCAGACCGCGCATGTGCTTGCGGGTCGGCTCGTGGCAGATGATCAGCGCATCAGGCTGGCCGCCGTGGATCAGCGCCAGCGTCACACCGGAATAGCTGACGTGGAACAGGCTGCCCTGCCCCTCGATGATGTCCCAATGGTCGGCATCGTTGTCAGGCGTCAGGTATTCGATCGAACCCGCCATAAAGTCGGCCACGACCGCGTCCAGCGGCACGCCTTCGCCGGTGATCAAAATGCCGGTCTGCCCTGTGGCGCGGAAGGTGCTTTTGACGCCCTTGGCACGCAGCGCCTCGTCCAGCGCCAGTGCGGTGTACATCTTGCCGACGGAACAGTCGGTCCCCACGGCCAGCACCCGCTTGCCGGTGCGCTTTTCACCGTTGGCGATGGGATAATCCACGGAAGCCACGCGCACGTCGTGCATTTCGCGCCCGAATTTTGCGGCAGCAGCAACCAGTTCGGGTTCGTCCTCCAGCAAGTTGTGCAAACCGCTGGCCAGATCATAGCCCGCTTCCAGTGCCGCCAGCAGGACTTCTTTCCACGCCTTGGAAATGATCCCGCCACGGTTCGCCACGCCAATGACCAGCGTTTTGGCACCCGCCTTCAGACCTTCCTCAAGCGTCATATCGGGCAGCTTCACATCCGCGCCGCAACCCTCCATCCGGAATTGGCCAACAGCGTTGTCCGGGCGCCAGTCCTTGATGCCCTGCGCCACTTTTGCGGCCAGTTGGTCAGGCGCGTCGCCAAGGAAAAGCAGATAGGGTGTCTTGATCATGATGGCAGTCCTTTTTGGTCATGCGTGTCGTCGGCTCAAGCCGCTTTGTGTCGATGTTGAGCGAAATCCGGCACAAGTTGGTTCGAAACTCGGCGCGCCGTATGGTGATTCAGCATATTTCTTCGAAAGATTGCCGATATTTTCGAAGAAATACCCGCCGGCGCATCACATCACGCCACAGGGAAATGCTGCGCTTGCAAAATGAACCTTGCGAAAGGCGGCGCAATTTAATACCTGCAAGAGCAACAGTGACGCAATAATATTACTTCGAAAGGTTCCCAGATGAGCTTCCGCCTTCAGCCCACGCCTCCAGCACGCCCCAACCGCTGCCAGCTTTTTGGCCCCGGCTCGAACACCAAGCTGTTCGCCAAGATGGCCTCATCGGATGCCGACGTGATCAACATGGACCTCGAAGACAGCGTCGCACCCTCGGACAAGGACACCGCCCGCGCCAACATCATTCAGGCGATTTCCGAACACGACTGGGGCAACAAGACCCTGTCGGTGCGGATCAACGGGCTGGACACGCCCTATTGGTATCGTGACGTGGTCGATCTGCTGGAGCAGGCAGGCGAGCGTCTGGACCAGATCATGATCCCCAAAGTGGGCTGCGCCGCCGACATCTATGCGGTCGATGCGCTGGTCACCGCGATTGAGACTGCCAAGGGGCGCACCAAGAAGATCAACTTCGAGGTCATCATCGAATCTGCCGCCGGCATCGCCCACGTGGAAGAAATCGCCGCATCTTCGCCGCGCCTGGTCGCGATGAGCTTGGGTGCAGCTGATTTTGCCGCCTCGATGGGGATGCAGACCACCGGCATCGGCGGGACGCAGGAAAACTATTACATGCTGCGCGACGGGGCGAAACATTGGTCCGATCCGTGGCACTGGGCGCAAGCCGCCATCGTCGCCGCCTGCCGCACCCACGGTGTGCTGCCGGTTGATGGCCCCTTTGGCGACTTCTCGGATGATGAAGGTTTCCGCGCACAGGCTTTGCGGTCGGCAACGCTGGGCATGGTCGGCAAATGGGCCATCCACCCCAAGCAGATCGCACTGGCCAACGAGGTGTTCACCCCCTCCGAAGAGGCTGTTGCCGAAGCCCGCGAGATTCTGGCCGCGATGGAACAGGCCAAGGCCAACGGCGAGGGTGCCACCGTCTACAAGGGCCGTCTGGTCGACATCGCGTCGATCAAACAGGCCGAAGTCGTGGTCAAACAATATGAGATGATCACCGGCTGACGCGCTCGTGACTGGATTTGCGGGGCGCATTCGTGCCTCAATGGGGCCTCCACATATCGTGAGAGGCCCCATGCGTTTTCTGATTGCCCTGTTGCTCCTGTCCCTGCCCGCCTTTGCCGAGGTCGCGGACATCACCCCGCGTGACGGCTGGGCCGTGGTGCGCACCGCCAAACCCTATGACCAACTGGTTGCGGACGTGAAAACAGCCGCCAAGGCGCACCAGATGGGCGTCGTCACCGAGGCCGGCCCCACCGGTGCCGCCGCCGCCCGAGGCATCACCATCCCCGGCAACCGTGTGATCGGCCTGTTCAACAATGCGCAGGCGGTGCAGATCCTGAACATCGACACCCACGCGATGATCGAAGCGCCGATTCGCGTCTATGTCACCGAGAATGCGGACGGCACGGCCACGCTCAGCTATAAACTGCCCTCGGCGATCTATGCGCCCTACAGCAGCGACCTCAAGCCCGTCGCGGCAGAGCTGGACGCGACATTTGCTGCCATCGCGACGCAGGCCAGTAACTGACGCACACTACGCCCGTTCATCCTTGGGCGAGCCGATGACCACATATGACGTGATCGCATTCACCTGCGGCAAGTCGCCCAGCATGTCGGTGTGAAACGCCTTGTAGCTCTGAAGATCGGCACATTCGACACGCAACAGATATTCGTAGGTGCCCGTGGTGTTATGACATTCACGCACCTCGGGCGCGCTCGCGATGGCACGCTCGAACGCCTCTTGCGCCGCCTTGGTGTGATCGCGCAGGCCGACACCGATGTAGGCGACAAAACCTGTCCCCAGCGCCGTGCGGTCCAGCACCGCGCGATAGCCTTTGATCAGACCGCTGCGCTCCATTTCCTGCACCCGCCGCAAACAGGCCGAGGGCGACAACCCCACGCGGTCGGCCAGTTCCAGATTGCTGATCCGACCATTGCGGCTCAGCTCTTGCAATATCTGTTCGTTTTTTGAATCCAACTTGCCCATAAATTGCAAAACTCCGCGACTTTGCACCAAGTTTGCAATTTCAAACCGCCAATACAACGTCATTCATTGCGTATGACAGTTGATATGCTCCTTGCCCTTGCGGCCTTTGCTCTGGTGAGTTCGATCACACCGGGGCCGAACAACCTGATGCTGATGGCGTCGGGCGCGAACTTTGGCTTTGCGCGCACGGTGCCGCATATGCTGGGTGTGGGGCTGGGCTTTGTCCTGATGGTGGTCGTCGTGGGCATGGGACTGGCGCAGATATTTGACGCCTACCCTGTCAGCTACACGGTGCTCAAGGTCGCCTCGATCCTCTATCTTGGCTATCTGGCGTGGAAAATCGCCAATGCCGCACCGATCAAACGGGGCGAGGCGACGGGCACGCCGATGACCTTCCTGCAAGCCGCAGCCTTCCAGTGGGTCAATCCAAAGGCATGGGCGATGGCCCTGACGGCCATATCCGCCTATACGCCGGACACCACATTTGCGGCCATCGCGCTGGTGGCGGTGGTCTTTGGCGCGGTCAACCTGCCCTCGGTCAGCCTGTGGACGGTCATGGGCCAACAGATGGCGCGCGTCCTGACGAACCCCGCCCGGCTGCGGGCGTTCAACTGGACCATGGCCGCCTTGCTGATCGCATCGCTTTACCCGGTCCTGTTTCCCTAAGATTGCATTCGCCGCCCACCCCCGCCATATATCGGACAAAGCCGAAGCGGAGCGAGCAGATGACTCAATATATGGATTTCGAGAAGCCACTGGCTGAAATCGAAGGCAAAGCCGAAGAATTGCGCGCGATGGCCCGCAACAATCCCGAAACGGACACCAGCGCCGAGGCCGCCGCACTGGACGCCAAGGGCAAGGCGATGATGCAGGACCTGTACGGTTCGCTGACGCCCTGGCGCAAATGCCTGGTGGCGCGGCATCCCGAACGGCCCCATTGCATCGACTATGTCAAACGCCTGTTCACCGATTACACGCCGCTGGCAGGCGACCGGAACTTTGCCGACGATCACGCCGTGATGGGTGGGCTGGCGCGCTTCAACGACACGCCGGTGATGGTGATCGGCCATGAAAAGGGCAACGACACCAAATCACGCATCGAACGCAACTTTGGCATGGCCCGCCCCGAAGGCTATCGCAAGGCGATCCGCCTGATGGACCTTGCCGGCCGCTTTGGCCTGCCGGTAATCACGCTGGTCGACACGCCCGGCGCCTATCCCGGCAAAGGTGCCGAAGAACGCGGCCAGTCAGAAGCGATTGCGCGCGCCACCGAGAAATCCTTGCAGATCGGCACGCCGGTTGTGTCCGTCGTGATCGGCGAGGGCGGATCGGGCGGGGCTGTGGCCTTTGCAACTGCCAACCGCGTCGCGATGCTGGAACATGCGGTCTATTCGGTGATCAGCCCCGAAGGCTGCGCCTCGATCCTGTGGAAAGACGCCGAAAAAATGCGCGAAGCGGCCGAAGCGCTGCGTCTGACGGCGCAGGACCTCAAGCAGTTGGGTGTGATTGATCAGATCATCCCCGAACCGATGGGCGGCGCGCACCGCCATGCACAGGATGCGATTGATGCAGTGGGCAAGGCGATTGCCGAGATGCTGAAAGATCTCAAGGGCATGGACGCCAAGGCATTGATTCAGGACCGCCGCCGCAAGTTTCTGGATCTGGGCAGCAAAGGGCTGGCGGCCTAAGGCCTCAGCCTCGACGGCGGTGCGCTGACCTGTTCAGCGCGCCAGCATCCGCAAGCCTTGCGTCACATCGGTTCGCACCGCCAACCGCAAGCCGGGCTCGTCGCCTGCGCGCAGCGCGGCGATAATCAGCTTGTGATAGTGCGGCGGCTCGGTCCGCCGCAACCGCCCGTACAGCGCCCGCATCGTCGGCCCCATCTGCAACCACACCGTTTCAGCCATGGCCAGCATCGCCGGGGCCTGCGCCCGCAGGTACAGCGTGCGGTGAAACTCTAGGTTGGTGCGGATGTAGCTGACCGCATCGCGGTGGGCCACGGCCTCGGAAACGGCCCCGTTGATGGTCTGCAACCTCTCGATCAGCGCCATATGCGCACGCGGCAGGGCGCGGCTGGCCAGTTCAACCTCGATCAGCGCCCGCAAGGCGGCCAGTTCCTCGATCCGCTCGGCGGAAAGTTCCGGCGTGCCCATACGCCCCGAGGACGACATGGTCAGCGCCCCTTCGGCCACCAAACGCCGCACCGCCTCGCGCACGGGGGTCATGCTGACCTCGTAGTCCTTGGCCACGCCCCGCAAGGTCAGTGCCTGCCCGGGGGCAATATCGCCGTGCATGATGCGCGTGCGCAGCTGGCGATAGACCCGATCATGGGCGGCTGGGGTGATTTCGGTGGCGCGAGCGGGTGTGGTCATGCCGCCTTGTGATCACAAATACAGCAACGGTCAATCGCCAAAGCGATAACGGTGATAGTCAGACCCGTGCCGCCGCAACCAGTTGCGTGCGACATCATAAGGGCCGTGAATGCGCGTCACCGTGTCCCAGAAAGCCTGTGAATGGTTCATCTGCTCAAGGTGCGCGACCTCGTGCGCCGCGACATAGTCCAGCACAGCCTGCGGCATCAGCACCAACCGCCACGAATACATCAGCGTCCCGCGCGTTGAACACGACCCCCACCGCGACCGGGTGTCGCGGATGCTGATCCGCTGGTAAGGCCGCCCCAACCGTTCCGCATAGAGATCGGACGCCGCCGCCAGCCGCGTCCGCGCCAGCGCCTTGAGATGCGCTTGCAACCGCGCGCCAACCTGCTCGGGTGCACCGGGCACCGCAATCGTTTGATCGCCCACAACGACCCGCCGCCCCGCGCCGGGCACAACCAACAGCGATTGCCCGCCCAGCGGCACCTCGGCGCCGTGTACAATTTCAATGTTTTCAAGCCGCGCTTGCAGGTGGCCGCGTATCCAGTCTTCCTTGGATCGCGCAAAGGCCATCGCCTCGCGTTCGGCCACGCCCTTGGGCAAGGTCAGCGTCACCCGCCCGTCCAGGGCCGACACCCGCAGCGATATCCGCCGCGCCCGCGCAGACCGGCGCAGAACCACCTCGACGGGCGGTCCTTCTTGCAACAGATGCATGGCCATCCTATCTGCTCCTTTACCCACTTATCACGAAGGCTTTGACTCCGGGCACACCATATGGCACTTGCCCTGAATCGCCTAGATGCAACAGATATTTCAAAGGGGACATCATGCCCAAGGAAGAATGGGGTACGAAACGCCTTTGCCCGACCACCGGCAAGCGGTTTTACGACCTGAACAAAAATCCGATCGTCAGCCCCTACACGGGTGAAGTGGTCGAACTGGACGCCAGCAAATCCCGCATGATCGCCGCCGACGCGGAAGACGCGGTAACGGCCAAGGCAAAAGCAGCGGACGTCGACGATGATGACGTCGTACTGGACGATGACGACACAGATGTTGATGTCGATCTGGACGATGATCTGCTCGAAGATGACGACGACGACGATACCGTTCCGCTGGACGAAATCGCCGATGTCGCGTCGGATGACGACGATACATAAAGCTTTCGGCGGGCGTGATCTTTTCGCTTGATCCCGCCCGCCAAACCGCCTAATCAGCGGCGCACGGACCCCACGGGGTCACCAAGGATGGGGCATTAGCTCAGCTGGGAGAGCGCCTGCATGGCATGCAGGAGGTCAGCGGTTCGATCCCGCTATGCTCCACCATCCCCTCCCCCAGGCGGGAGGATTTCCAGCACGCTCCCGGCATTTTGACATCAACTGGCGGTCGCCCTCTGGACGTAACCCGCTAGCGGCAGCGATTTGGCCCCGCATTGATCTGCTCTCTTGGTATCATAAGCATACCTATGGGCGGTGCAGGCCAACCAGAACGCACTGCGCGTCATACCGTTCGCTTTGCGACGCCCCCTACTCCTGAATGCTCTCCAGATAGGCCAGCAACCCCGCCAGCACGCGCGGTGTTGGTGTCAGCACGCCGTCGATCTCCACCGGAACCAGATCCTGCGCCATCGCGCCGCCGAACTCCGGCATGACGCGGGCAAGGTGGGACTGTTCGGGATCGCCATAGATATAGCTGAGCGCACGGGCCGCCGGAAAGGATCCGCCATTATCGCGGCTGAGCCTGGTCAGATTTGCCGGTGCAGTTTGCAAGCCCGCAGCAAGCCCCCCGTCGCCACGCGCCCCTGCCCCGTGGCACGATGCACAATTGTCGGCAAAGAACGCCGCACCATCCGTGCGATCCGGCATCGCGGGTTCAGTGCAGGCCAGCAGCCCGACCGCTGCAAGAGCCAGACCGGAAATGATAAAAATAGGATTGCGCATATGCCCCTCATCCAAAGTTATGCCCAATTCTTCACGCTTTGCCAGCAACGCCGCCATGATCCATATCAATAGCCGACACGGATACTGTTCGCGCGGGTCATTTAGGCTAGAACTGGCCGCTTGGGGTATCGGCAGAGCACTGAAAAACCGGCACCAATCTGTATGTTCCGATGACCCGACCAAAGCTGTAAGACTTTTCACTGGCCATTAATCCCATTTCGCTATCCTTGCCCCGATCAAGGGAAAAGCAGCGAAAATGCCAGACACATTTGATGCAACGCCCCAAGCCGGGCCAGATGCGCAGACCAATGGCATTTGCGCGATGCGCTGCCCATTTTGCGGGTAGCTAAGAAATGCCCATTGTTTTCCAGGCCACAGCAACCGCGACCTTTGACGATCTTTCTGGCGGGAATTTCCAGCGTATCTTTGACTTTGGAAACGGCCCCGGGGTGGATTCGATCTGGCTTGGCAATATCGCATGGACCGATACGATTGCTTTCGAAGTTCAGCAAAACGGCATCCAGTATCAAATCGCAGTCCCCGACGTCATTGTCGAAGGTGTCGAAACCACATGGGAGGTTACGATTGATGACAGCGGCACGCTGACAATTGCCAAGGACGGCGTCCAGATCGGCGCACAGAATTTCGGCATTGCCGCGGTGCCAAACGATGTTGAGCGCACGCAAATCATGGTTGGAGATTCCCCCTATGCGGACGATGATCCTCTCGTTGGAAACGTCAATACGCTTGATGTCGAGACGACGCTGACGCATGGCTTTGACCTGACTGTCACACCGACAAAGAATGTTCTGCAATCCTATGACGGCACCGACCAGGACGAGGTTTTGGACGCGTCGACGGCCAGCGATGCAATCACACTAAGCGGCGGCGGCGGCAATGACACCATCAGTGGCGGCAGCGGCAATGACACGTTAACCGGCGGCGCGGGTGCAGATGTGTTCAAGATCGACGGCACGCCCGATCTGATCACCGATTTCGACACCACGACAGGCATCGCAGGGGATGGCGACAGCAGCGACAATGATTTTGTCGATCTGTCCGCCTATTACAACGAAGCATCGCTTGCCGATTGGAACGCCAACAACCCCGGGCAGACCTATACAACCGTGCTGAACTGGATGCGCGCGGATCAGGCCGATGGCACGTTGGATCAGGCCGGTGGCCTGCAGATCCAGAATGCGGGGTCGGCGGTCGATGGATCTGGGTTGACCTCCGAAAACACCGGCGTCGTTTGTTTTGCCAATGACACGTTGATTGCGACACAGGCCGGCGATGTGCCGGTCCAGAATTTGCGCATAGGCGATCTTGTGCAGACGATGGACAACGGCCTGCAACCGCTGCGATGGATCGGGGTGCGACATCTCACAGCCCGCGACCTGTTGCGACACCCGAAGCTGCGGCCGATCCGCATTTGCCAACGGGCCGTAAATCTGAACGCAGGTGCTGCCGATCTGATCGTTTCGCCGCAGCATCGCCTGCTGATTGCGTCCCCAATCGCGACACGAATGTTCAACGAACACGAAGTGCTGGTTTCTGCCAAACAACTTCTCATGGTGGATGGCGTTGATATTGCTTATGATATGGCCACGGTTTCATATTATCACATCCTATTTGACCGGCACGAGATCGTGAAAGCCAACGGGATCCCCAGCGAAAGCCTGTATTTGGGCGCGCAAACGCAAACCATGCTGACGCCCGCCGGTCGGGCGGAAATACAGCGTCTGTTCCCCGATGTGTCTGCTCAATACCGCAAGCCAGCGGCATGCCGACAGATCATCTCGGGCGGGCGGGCGCGCAGAATTGCCTACCGGCTTGCCAGGAACAGCAAGCGGCTGGTCGATAGCGATGTTTTTTAGGGTCTGGACCGATTTGCGCCTGAAATGACGCCTTTCCCGCTTTGATCCTTAGCGAGCGCCCAGAAACTGGACTTAAATGTCACCTGTCTTTGGCCCTATCGCACGGGTCATTTCTGCTGTTCTCTAGATCACCAGCGGGTGCAATATGTTTTGCGTCACCTCACCCCTTCCTCATGCATTCCGAAAGGCCAGACAATGGACGGAACCTTTAATGAAAATGACCTTAGCCGTGTGGTCGAAGCCGACCGCAAGAACGTCTGGCACCACCTGATTCAACACCAACCCTTCGAAAGCGCAATCGATCCGCGCATCATCGTCGAGGGCAAAGGCATGAAGGTCTGGGACCAAAAGGGCAAAGAGCACCTTGATGCGGTCTCGGGCGGTGTCTGGACCGTCAACGTCGGTTATGGCCGCGAAAGCATTGCCGATGCGGTCCGCGACCAGCTGGTGAAACTGAACTATTTCGCAGGCTCCGCCGGGTCGATCCCCGGCGCGCTCTTTGCCGAAAAGCTGCTGGAAAAGATGCCCGGCCTTGACCGGATGTACTATTGCAACTCGGGGTCCGAGGCGAACGAGAAGGCGTTCAAGATGGTCCGCCAGATCGCGCACAAGAAATATGGCGGCAAGAAGCACAAGATCCTGTACCGCGACCGCGACTATCACGGCACCACAATCGCCTGCCTGTCCGCAGGTGGTCAGGACGAACGCAACGCGCAATACGGCCCCTTCGTGCCCGGTTTCGTGCGCGTGCCGCATTGCCTGGAATACCGCGCCTTTGAACAGGACGGCGCACCGCAGGAAAACTATGGCACCTGGGCCGCGGACCAGATCGAAAAGGTTATCCTTGCCGAAGGTCCCGACACCGTGGGCGCGCTGTGCCTTGAACCGGTAACTGCAGGTGGTGGCGTCATCACGCCCCCCGACGGCTATTGGGAGCGGGTGCAGGAGATTTGCAAAAAGTATGACATCCTGCTGCACATCGACGAAGTCGTCTGTGGCGTGGGCCGCACCGGCACATGGTTCGGCTACCAGCATTACGGCATCCAGCCCGACATGGTGACAATGGCCAAGGGCGTGGCCTCGGGTTATGCGGCGATTGCCTGCCTTGTGACCACCGAAGCCGTCTTTGACATGTTCAAGGACGACCCGTCGGACAAGCTGAACTATTTCCGCGACATCTCGACCTTTGGCGGCTGCACCGCCGGTCCTGCTGCGGCGATCGAGAACATGCGGATCATCGAGGACGAAAACCTGCTGGAGAACACCACGCAGATGGGTGCCTATATGCTGGACCAGCTGCACGCGCTGGCCGACAAACACGCCGTCATCGGCGATGTGCGCGGCAAGGGGCTGTTCCTGGGGGCCGAACTGGTCGCCGACCGCGACAGCCGTGCGCCTGCGGAAGAGGCCAAGGTTCAGGCCGTCGTCGGCAACTGCATGGCACAGGGTGTCATCATCGGGGCGACCAACCGGTCGCTGCCGGGCAAGAACAACAGCCTGTGCTTCTCGCCCGCGCTGATCGCGACCAAGGATGACATCAACCACATCATCGCGGCTGTCGACAAGGCCCTGGGCGACGTGTTCGTCTGAACGCACCCACATGGGAATGAACCGGACGGGCAGAGGGAAACCTCTGCCCGTTTCGCGTCTCATACCCCTGCCCCGCTCGGCGCTTCTTCGCCTGCGGCGCCTGTGCGCGGCTTGACCCTGTGCGACAATTCGCTACCTCTATCGATGTCTTGCCCGAACAGGACCGGTGGTATCTTGCGCCCCAAAGCCTTTTTTCACCGTTATCGAAATAATGTGGGAACCGTTTATCCGGTCACTGCGTTCTCGTTTTAGAATTCAACAAGGGAAGACCATAATGAAAAAGCTTCTGATCGCCATTCCGCTGATCGCATCGCTCGCCGCTTGCGAATCCACCACGTCGAACACAACTGCCGCCGGCGCCCTGACCGGTGCTGCAATCGGCGCGACTGTTTCGGGCGGCAACGACAAGGTCAAAGGCGCGCTGATCGGCGCAGCTGTTGGCGGCGTCGCTGGCAACTACATCGGCAAGACGCAAAACGGCCAGTGTGTGTACCAACGTGCAGACGGCTCGCGTTACTACGCGTCGTGCCCATAAGCTTTCCAAAAGCTTAAAGCACCCGAGTGACACTTCACATGTCCAAGCAAAGGCCCCGGTTTCGACCGGGGTCTTCTGCGTTTCAGGGGTGTCTCAGGGATAGTGCCACATTGCCGCGTCGATAAGGCCAGTGTATGCCGGTGGCATGACAATACCGGTCGAAACCTTTTTCCTGAAACCCGACGCCGAGGGGACGCTGCAAAGCCAGATCCAGCAGATGATTGCCCAAGGCATCCTGTCGGGTCGTTTCCAGCCGGGTGAAAAGCTGCCCTCGACCCGCAAACTGGCGCAGCGTCTGGGCATCAGCCGTATCACCGTCACGCTCAGTTACACCGAACTTCTGTCCAACGACTACCTGACCTCTCGCGGGCGGTCGGGATATTTCGTGTCCGAAACGGCACCCGTCCCGCCCGTCTTTGACGCATCGCCCGACACCCCTGATGCAGTGGACTGGTCCCGCGCCATCGGACAACGGTTCTCGGGTGGGCAGACGCCCACAAAACCGCAGGACTGGGCAGATTACCGCTATCCGTTCATCTATGGTCAGGCCGACCCCACGCTGTTCGATCACGCAAACTGGCGGCTCTGTGCGATGCAGGCTTTGGGACAGCGCGACTTTGGCCCGATGACCACCGATTACTTTGATCAGGACGATCCCAAGCTGATCGAATTCATCGTGCGCCATTCGTTGCCGCGCCGTGGCATCACCGCGCGCCCCGAACAGGTGCTGATCACGCTGGGCGCGCAGAACGCGCTGTGGCTGACCACGCAGGTTTTGCTGACCCAACGCCGTCACGCCGCGATGGAAGAGCCATGTTACCATGCGCTGCACGATATTCTGAACCAGTCGCGGTGCCGTCTGTCCCACGTGCGGGTCGATCACGATGGCCTGCCCCCCGACGCGATCCCGCCTGGCACCGACGTGATTTTTACCACGCCCAGCCACCAGTGCCCCACCACGGCGACCATGCCCATGCACCGCCGCCGCGCGCTGTTGGACCGCGCCGCCGAGATGGACGCGCTGATCGTCGAGGACGATTATGAATTCGAGATGTCCTTTCTCAAGGCCCCCTCGCCCTCCCTGAAATCCATGGATGCGGACGGGCGGGTGATCTATGTGGGCAGCTTTTCCAAATCCCTGTTTCCGGGTCTGCGGCTGGGGTATCTCGTAGGGTCCGAACCCTTCATCCGCGAGGCCCGCGCCCTGCGCGCCTCGGTCTTGCGCCACCCGCCGGGACACATCCAGCGCACCGCCGCCTATTTCCTGTCACTGGGCCACTACGACGCGCTGGTCCGCAAGATGAGCACGACGCTGCACAAGCGGCACCAGGTGATGCAACAAGCGATCACCGACACCGGCCTGACTGTCGCAGGCCAGGGCGTTTCGGGGGGATCATCCTTCTGGATGCGCGCCCCGGCCTCGGTGGACACCGCGCAACTGGCTCACCTGCTGAAGGCGCAAAGCGTGCTGATCGAGCCGGGCGAATCCTTCTTTTCCGGTCCCGACCGGCCGGGCAATTTCTACCGGCTGGCCTATTCCTCGATCCCGTCGAACCGGATCGCCGACGGCGTGCGGCGGGTCGCGAACACGCTGGCGCATCTGGCCTGATCCGCCAATCACAACTGGCCCTAACCGCCCCTGTCGTGCAATCGTACTCTGCGACAAAACCGCGGAATCATTCCCTTAACCTGCCGGAGCCCTTTCCATGAAAATGACGACCGAAGAAGCATTTGTAAAAACACTGCAAGCGCACGGCATCGAACACGCCTTTGGCATCATCGGGTCTGCCATGATGCCAATCTCGGACCTGTTTCCGCAGGCGGGCATCACCTTCTGGGACTGCGCGCACGAAGGGTCGGCCGGCATGATGTCCGACGGCTACACCCGCGCCACCGGCAAAATGTCGATGATGATCGCGCAGAACGGCCCCGGCATCACCAACTTTGTCACCGCCGTGAAAACCGCATACTGGAACCACACCCCGCTGTTGCTGGTCACGCCGCAGGCGGCGAACAAGACCATCGGTCAGGGCGGCTTCCAAGAGGTCGAGCAGATGAAACTGTTCGAGGATATGGTCGCTTATCAGGAAGAGGTCCGCGACCCATCCCGCGTGGCCGAGGTGCTGACGCGCGTCATCGCCAAGGCCAAGCGCTTGTCCGGCCCTGCGCAGTTGAACATTCCGCGCGATTTCTGGACGCAGGTGATCGACATTGACATCCCCGAACCCATCGAGTTCGAACAATCCTCGGGCGGCGAAAATTCGGTGACCGCCGCCGCCGCATTGCTGTCGGGGGCCAAGAACCCCGTGATCCTGAACGGCGCCGGCGTTGTCCTGTCCAAGGGCGGGATTGCCGCGTCCAAAGAGCTGGCCGAGCGGCTGGATGCGCCGGTCTGCGTCGGCTACCAGCACAACGACGCCTTTCCCGGATCGCACCCGCTGTTTGCGGGGCCGCTGGGCTACAACGGGTCCAAGGCAGGGATGGAACTGATCAAGGACGCCGACGTGGTGCTGTGCCTGGGCACGCGGCTGAACCCGTTTTCGACCCTGCCGGGCTATGGCATGGACTACTGGCCGACCGACGCCAAAATCATTCAGGTCGACATCAACCCCGACCGCATCGGCCTGACCAAAAAGGTCACCGTGGGCATCATTGGGGACGCGGCCAAGGTGGCCAAGGGCATCCTGTCGCAACTGTCTGATGACGCAGGCGACGCAGGCCGCGCCGACCGCAAGGCGCGCATCGCCAAGGCCAAAACCACATGGGCGCAACAGCTGTCCAGCATGGACCACGAAGACGACGACGAAGGCACCACATGGAACCAGCGCGCCCGCGCGGACAAGCCCGACTGGATGAGCCCGCGCATGGCATGGCGTGCCATCCAGTCCGCCCTGCCGCGCAATGCGATCATCAGCTCGGACATCGGCAACAACTGCGCCATCGGCAACGCCTATCCCGACTTTGACGAGGGGCGCAAATACCTTGCCCCTGGCCTGTTCGGCCCCTGCGGCTATGGCCTTCCTGCCATTGTCGGCGCGAAGATCGGCCAACCGGACGTGCCGGTCGTGGGCTTCGCGGGCGACGGTGCGTTCGGCATCGCGGTGAACGAGCTGACCGCGATCGGTCGGGGCGAATGGCCCGCGATCACCCAGGTGGTGTTCCGCAACTATCAATGGGGCGCGGAAAAGCGGAACTCGACCCTATGGTTCGACGACAACTTTGTCGGCACCGAGCTGGACACAGACGTGTCCTATGCGGGCATCGCGCAGGCCTGCGGGTTGCAAGGTGTCGTGGCGCGCACGATGGAAGAACTGACCGCCGCCCTGACCAAAGCCGTCGAAGACCAGATGAACGGCAAAACCACCCTGATCGAGGCGATGATCAATCAGGAACTGGGCGAACCATTCCGCCGCGATGCGATGAAAAAGCCGGTGTCGGTCGCGGGCATTTCCAAAGCCGACATGCGCCCGCAATCGGTCTGAGGCATGCCTGAGCCACAGGTTCTTGTCATCAATGCGGGGTCGTCTTCGATCAAGACGGCCCTGTTTGGCGCTGACCTGCGCGAAACCCTGCGGATCGAGGCCGCGGGCATCGGCACGCAGGGCACCATCCGTACCGGCGACGGGACACGGCACGATCTGACCTTGCCCGATCAAACATCCGCCCTTGCCGCGATCTTTGACGCGCTGTCCAGTGCCGGAATACAGCCCCGGACATTGCGCGCGGCGGCGCACCGCGTGGTGCATGGCGGCGCCGACCTGACAGCTTCAGCGCGGATCACGCCCGCGATCCGGGCCGCCATTTCGGACGCCGTGCCGCTGGCCCCGCTGCACAACCCGCACCACCTGTCCGCCATCGACGCGGTGCAGGCGCTTGTCCCCGGCCTGCCGCAGTTCGCCACCTTTGACACGGCCTTTCACGCGACCAACCCTGCCGTCGCGCGCCGCTATGCGCTGCCCGATGTGCCCGCCACGGCAGGCCTGCAACGCTATGGCTTTCACGGCACCAGCTACGCGGCACTGGTCCACGGGTTCGAACAGGCCACCGGAACGCCATTGCCGCACCGTCTGCTGGCCCTGCACCTTGGCAACGGCGCATCGCTGTGTGCCATACGCGACGGGCAGTCCGTGGCCACCACCATGGGGTTTTCGCCCCTCAGCGGCCTGACCATGGGCACCCGCGCGGGCGAGATCGACGCAGGCGCGGTGCTGCATCTGGTGAGCACGCTGGGGGCCGGGGCCGCGACGCATATGCTCTATCACGACAGCGGCCTGCTGGGTCTGTCCGGCCTTAGCGCCGACATGCGCACGCTTGAGGCCAGCAGCACGCCACAGGCGCAATTTGCCCGCGACCACTTCTGCTATTGGATCGCGCGGCAGGCCGGTTCGATGGTTGCAGCGATGCAAGGTATCGACGGCATCGCCTTTACCGGCGGGATCGGGGAAAACGACGCCGCGGTCAGGAACAATGTTCTTGCACAGCTATCGTGGTTGGGAAATATTCCCCATTGGGTGATCCCCGCCGCCGAAGAGCAACAGATCGCCCGCGACGCCATCACGCTGCTGAAGGACCACACATATGCCCCATAAGCAGCCCGCGCTGAACCTGTCGCCCAAGGTGTCTGACGAGGTCCGCAAAACCACCTGCTACATGTGCGCCTGCCGCTGCGGCATCAATGTGTACATGAAGGCAGGCGAGGATGGCAAGAAACGGGTCGCCTATATCGAAGGCAACCGCGACCATCCGGTGAACAAGGGCGTGCTGTGCGCCAAGGGATCGGCCGGCATCATGCAGCACAACGCCCCCGCCCGCCTGCGCGCCCCGCTGAAACGGGTCGGGCCGCGCGGCTCGGGCGAATTCGAGGAGATCAGCTGGGACGAGGCGCTGGAGATTGCCACCGGCTGGCTGGCACCGATCCGCCGCGACAATCCCGAAAAGCTGGCGTTTTTCACCGGGCGCGATCAGTCGCAATCGTTCACCTCCTTCTGGGCGCAGAATTTCGGTACGCCCAACTACGCGGCCCACGGCGGGTTCTGTTCGGTCAACATGGCGGCGGCCGGCATCTACACCATGGGCGGCGCGTTCTGGGAATTCGGTCAGCCCGATTGGGACCACACCAAGCTGTTCATGCTGTTCGGCGTCGCCGAAGACCACGACAGCAACCCGATCAAGATGGGCATCGGCAAGATCAAGGCACGCGGCGCGCGGGTCATCGGGGTCAATCCGATCCGCACCGGGTACAACGCCGTGGCCGATGACTGGGTTGGCATCACGCCGGGCACCGACGGGTTGTTCATCATGGCGCTGATCCATTGCCTGATGAAGGCGGGCAAGATTGATCTGGAGTATCTGGCGCAATTCACCAACGCGCCCTGCCTTGTGAACAGCGACGAAAAATCGCCCGAGTATGGCCTGTTGCTGCGCGATGAGAACGGCAAGGAACTGGTGATCGACCGCACAACGGGCAAGCCGGCCCCCTTTGACCAAAAGGGCGTGCGCCCCGATCTGGCCGCCACCCACCGTGCGGCGGGTGTCACCCACCGGCCTGTCATGCACCTGATGGCCGAACGCTATCTGTCCGAGGAATATGCGCCCGAGGCCGTGGCCGACCGCACCGGTATCTCTGCTGCGCGCATCCGTGCCATTGCCTCTGAACTGGCCCGCGTCGCCTTTGACGAGGCGTTCGAGCTGGACCATGAATGGATCGACTTCCGTGGCGAAACGCATGCCACGATGACAGGCCGCCCCGTCAGCTTTCACGCCATGCGCGGGATCAGCGCCCACGCCAACGGGTTCCAGACCTGCCGCGCGTTGCATGTGTTGCAGATCATCCTTGGCACGGTCGAGGTGCCGGGCGGGTTCCGGTTCAAACCACCCTATCCCAAACCGGCTACAGCCCACCCGAAACCGCATTGCAAAACCACCTGCAACGGCCCTCTGGACGGCCCGCACCTGGGCTTTGTCCAAGGGCCCGACGATCTGGCGCTGAAACCCGACGGCACGGCGGCGCGCATCGACAAGGCGTTCACCTGGGACAATCCGATGTCGGCGCACGGGCTGATGCACATGGTGATCTCGAACGCCCACGCGGGTGACCCGTACAAGATTGACACGCTGTTCATGTACATGGCCAACATGGCATGGAATTCGTCGATGAACACACGCGGCGTGATCGACATGCTGACCGACACGGATGCCAGCGGCGATTACGTGATCCCCCGCATCATCTATTCGGATGCTTACAGCTCGGAAATGGTCGCCTATGCCGACCTGATCCTGCCCGACACCACCTATCTGGAGCGCCACGACTGTATCTCGCTGCTGGACCGTCCGATCTGCGAGGCTGACGCCGCCGCCGACGCGATCCGCTGGCCCGTGGTCGAACCCGACCGCAACGTGCGCGGGTTCCAGTCGGTGTTGTGCGATCTGGGCGCGCGGCTGAACCTGCCCGGCTTTGTCACCGAAGACGGCGCACAGAAATACGCCGATTACGCCGACTATATCATCAACCACGAACGCCGCCCCGGCATTGGCCCGCTGGCAGGCTGGCGCACGGGCGAACACGGGCTGACCGCAGGACGTGGTGCGCCGAATGCCAGCCAGATCGACAACTATATCGAAAACGGCGGCTTTTTCGTCGAACACATCCCCCAGGGGGCAAATTACTACAAACCGTGGAACATGGCCTATCAGGACTGGGCCGTGGGCATGGGCCTGTTCGACGCGCCGCAACCCTATCTGTTCTCGCTTTATGTCGAGCCGCTGCGCCGGTTCCAGCTGGCCGCCGAGGGCCACGGCGACCGCCAGCCGCCCGACCACCTGCGCGACCGTATCCGCCGCACGATGGACCCGCTGCCGATCTGGTACGATCCCTCGGGCGACAACCGCGCCGCCGAATATCCCGTGACCGCGCTGACGCAGCGCCCGATGGCGATGTATCATTCATGGGGCAGCCAGAACGCTTGGCTGCGGCAACTGCACGGGCACAACCCGCTGTATCTGCCGACCAACCTGATGCGTGACCACGACCTGAAGGACGGCGACTGGGCCACCGTAACCTCGCCCCACGGCGAAATTACCGTGCCGGTGCTGGAAATGGCGGCGCTGAACCCCAACACGGTCTGGACGTGGAACGCCATCGGCAAGCGCAAGGGCGCGTGGGCGCTGGACAAGGACGCGCCCGAGGCGACCAAGGGGTTCCTGCTGAACCACCTGATCCACGAACTGCTGCCGCCCAAGGGCGACGGGTTGCGGTGGGCCAATTCGGACCCGATCACCGGGCAGGCGGCGTGGTTCGACCTGCGGGTGAAGATCGAAAAGGCCAAAGCCCCGGACCAGAGCCTGCCGGTCTTTGACGAAATCGCCTCGCCGGTCGGCCAGGGCCCGGCGGAATTGCGTTGGAAGGTGGGCAAATGAGAATAACCGCGCTCGTGACCCTGATGATTGCCGCCTGTGCCTCCGCCGTCATGGCCCAGGACCCCGCAGACTACCAGACCGCCCTCGACGACGCGCTTGCCGAGCATGAGGCCGAGCGGGCAGCCGTGACCGGAAAGTCCTACTACGCCCTCAACCTGACCAGCAAAGGCACCATCACCCGCGAGAGCGATCCCGATGGCGCAAGGTACACGTTCCGACCCGAACTCGTGGCCGTCTTCGACAAAACGACAAACCTCTGCGCCTGGGGCTTTGACAGCGACCTGTATCCAAAGCTGCCGCGCACCGCCGCGCGCGCCGTGCAATCCGCCGCGACCCACTGGCCCGCCGAGGCCACGCAGGCGACGAATCTCGATGAAGAGGCCTGTACGCGGCGGTCCTATCTCGCCACGCTGATCGGTGATCTTGACCGCATCTACATCGCCAAAGACCCGGACAGGTTGCTCTATCTCGGCTTCCCACCCTCTGAGGGCGGCTCATGACCCGCGCCATGAAGATCACCCTCTTCGGCATCGCGCTGTTCTTTCTCGCGGTGGCCGGATCGTTCATCTGGTTCGTCGCCACATGGGACCCGGAAGTCGAAGAATCCGTCACCAGCCTGCCGGCGCCCGCCTCTCACATGGCGTATGCATGGACTGTGCATGGATTGTGCATGGATTGTGCATCGCAAAATCGGAGCCAGACATGACCCAATTGCCCGAGAGCACCCAGCGCAAGCTCGGCCTTGTCATCGACCTCGACACCTGTGTCGGCTGCCATGCCTGCGTGATTTCCTGCAAGGGCTGGAACACCGAAAACTACGGCGCACCGCTGTCCGATCAAGACCCCTATGGCGCAGACCCATCCGGCACCTTCCTGAACCGCGTGCACAGTTACGAGGTGCAGCCGCTGGCAACCTCGGCCAAGGTCCAGCCGCCTGCGCAACTGTTCCACTTCCCCAAATCCTGCCTGCACTGCGAAGACGCGCCCTGCGTCACCGTCTGCCCCACCGGGGCCAGCTATAAACGGGTTGAGGACGGTATCGTTCTGGTCAACGAAAGCGATTGCATCGGTTGCGGCCTGTGCGCTTGGGCCTGCCCGTACGGCGCGCGCGAAAAGGACGAGGCCGAGGGGGTGATGAAGAAATGCACCCTCTGCGTCGACCGCATCTATAACGAGAACCTTGAAGAGGTGGACCGCATCCCCACCTGCGTGCGCACCTGTCCGTCGGGCGCGCGCCACTTTGGCGATTTTGCCGACCCCGACAGCCATGTGTCGCGCCTGACGGCGGAACGGGGCGGCATGGACCTGATGCCGGAAATGGGCACCAAACCCGTCAACAAATACCTGCCGCCACGGCCCAAGGATACCCTGCCCGAGATCGACGTGCTGGCCCCCTACCTTGCGCCTGTGGATGAGACACCGGGCGGTTTCCTCGGCTGGCTCGACAAGACGTTGGAGAAGCTCTGAGATGCATCCCGCACCTTCTGTCATCCTCTTCACCACCTTCTCGGGGCTGGGTTTTGGCCTGTTGGCATGGCTTGGATTGGGCTTTCCGGCGGTCACGGGACCGACCGCCTTTGTATTCTTCACCATTGCCTATGTCTGCGCTGTTGGCGGGCTGATGGCCTCGGCCTTTCACCTTGGCCGCCCCGAACGCGCGCTCAAGGCGTTCACGCAATGGCGCACCAGCTGGCTGAGCCGCGAGGCGGTGATGTCGGTGGCCGCGCTTCTGGTGATGGGCGTCTATGCCATCGGCACGATCTTTTTTGCCACTGCCCTGCCGTTGGTCGGGGTTTTGGGTGCCGTGCTGTGCCTGCTGACCGTGTTCACCACCTCGATGATCTACACCCAGCTGAGAACCGTGCCGCGCTGGCACTCGCCGCTGACACCGGTGATGTTTCTGGCCCTTGCCGTCGCGGGCGGTGCGTTGCTGGCCGGGCAGACCACTGCGGCGGCGGTGTTGCTTGTGCTGGCGGGGGCTGTTCTGGTGGCCACGTGGGTGCACGGCGACGGCGCGTTCGCGCGGTCGGGCACGACGCTGGCCACGGCAACAGGGCTGGGCGCCATCGGCACGCCCCGCGCGTTCGAGCCGCCGCACACCGGCACCAACTATCTGCTGCGCGAGTTTGTCTTTGTGGTGGGGCGCAAGCACGGGATGAAACTGCGGGTGATCGCCTTTGTCCTTGCCATCGTCCTGCCGGTGATCCTGCTGCTGGTGCCGTTTTCGCACTGGCTGGCGCTGGTCGCGGTGCTGAGCCATGTGGCTGGTGTGCTGGTGGCGCGCTGGCTGTTCTTTGCGCAGGCCGAGCATGTGGTCGGGCTGTACTACGGGAAACGATAAAGGGGCCGCAGATTGCAGCCCCTTTCCGAATTCCCATAGCGCAAACCTAAGCGGTTACAGCAAGCCCGCGTGCGCCAGCCCTTTGTCCACCAGCTTGCGCGTGGCTTCTGTCAGCGGCACGTGCGGCAGGCGCACCTCGTCGCTGCACAGGCCCAGACGCGACATGGCGTATTTCACGCCCACCAGCCCCGGCTCGGTAAAGATCGCCTTGTGCAGCGGCATCAGCCTGTCCTGCAACTCCAGCGCCTTGGCATAATCACCCGCAGCACAGGCCGCCTGCACTTCGGCGCACAGCTTGGGTGCCACGTTCGCCGTGACCGAGATGCAGCCGACGCCACCCTGTGCGTTGAATCCGTGCGCGGTGCCATCTTCGCCCGAAAGCTGGATGAAATCGGGGCCGCACATCAAACGCTGGTCGTTGACCCGTTGCAGATCGCCCGTGGCATCCTTGACGCCCACGATCCGCTCCATTTTGGCCAGCTCGGCCATGGTTGCGTTCGAGATGTCGACAACCGACCGGCCCGGAATGTTGTACACAATGATCGGCAATTTGCACGCATCATGCACGGCAGCGAAATGCGCGATCACGCCGGCCTGCGTCGGTTTGTTGTAATAGGGCGTCACCACCAGCACCGCATCGGCGCCCACGGCTTCCGCGTGTTTGGCCAGCCGAACAGACTCGACCGTATTGTTCGATCCGGCCCCGGCAATCACCTTGACGCGGCCTGCGGCAGCTTTGACAACCTCTTCGACAACCTTGTCGTGTTCGCCATGGGTCAGGGTCGGGCTTTCGCCGGTTGTGCCCACAGGCACCAGCCCCGACGAGCCCTGTTCGATCTGCCAGTCCACCAGCTTCTTGAGCGTGTCCAGATCCAGTGCGCCGTCCTGGAACGGCGTGACGAGTGCGGGCATAGAACCCTTGAACATATTCACGCTCCTTTTTCAAAATGGTGGCCGGAATTGGCCGGATTGCACGGACCTGATGCAGACGTGAGTTGCACAGCAGCGTCAGGACCATATGTTGCAAGGCACTACCCTTGCCACGACAGGAAATGCAAGTGATCACACGCCTCGCAGCCCTTTTGCTGTGCCTTTTTGCCACCACTGCGACCGCTCAGCCAGAGCGTCCGCGTCCCTTGGGCTGGGCAATGGATGCGATGCGTGCAGGCAATTGGGACACCGCCCAGCGGATTGCTGCCCGCGACGGTGTGGTGGCCGCAGATGTGATCGAATGGCACCGCCTGCGCACGGGGCGCGGCACCTATACCGAGTATATGGATTTCCTGAACCGCCGCTTTGACTGGCCCGGCATGGAGTACCTGCGCCGGCAGGGCGAAGAGGCTGCGATCAAGGCTGGCACCGCCGCCGTGCGCGCCTATTTTGCCGAGGCCGAACCGCAGACCCCGCGCGGCGTGCTGGCCTATGCCGATGCGATGACCGAACAGGGCCAGACCGGCGAAGCGCAGGCCAGCGTGGTTCTGGCGTGGACCACGCTGCCGATGGACACGGAAGAAGAAGCACTGTTCCTGTCGCGCCACAGCGCCCTGCTGAAACCCCACCATGAGGCGCGTGCCGACACGATGTTGTGGCTGGGCGAGTTGAACGAGGCGGAGCGCCTGCGCCCGTTGCTGGACGCGGGGCATCAAGCGCTGGTGGAGGCGCGCATCGCCCTGGCCCAGCGCCGGGACGATGTGGACGCCAGAATTGCCGCCGTGCCTGCCGCCCTGCAATCCGACCCCGGACTGCAACATGCCCGCTTTGTCTGGCGTCTGCGCAAGGGTCGCTCTGCCGACGCCAAGGCGCTGTTGCTGGAGCGGTCCACCAGTGCCGCAGCCCTTGGTCGCCCCGACGCCTGGTCCAACCAGCGCCGCGCGCTGGCCCGCGACGAAATGCGCGACGGTGACCCCAAGCGCGCCTATCAGCTGGCGTCGCGGCATTTCCTGACCTCGGGGTCCGACTATGCCGATCTGGAGTGGATCGCGGGCTATGTCGCCCTGCGCAAACTGAACGATCCGGCCATTGCGCTGAAGCATTTCCAGAACCACCGCAACGCCGTGGAAAGCCCGATTTCGCGCGGGCGTGCGGGCTATTGGATCGGTCTGGCCTATCAGGCCCTGGGCGATGCGGCCGCCGCCGATCAGGCCTTTGCCGACGGGGCGCAATTCCAGACCTCGTTCTATGGCATCCTTGCCGCCGAAAAGGCGGGACAGCCTTTTGACATCGGCCTCGGCCCGCAGGCCGAAGCAACCGACTGGCGCACCAGCCCGCTGATCCATTCGCCGCTCTTTGAGGCAGGTATGCTGCTGCAAGCCTCGGGCGAGCTGAGCGTGGCGGAACGGTTCTGGACCCATCTGGCCGACCAGTTGGACGAAGAGCAGGCCGCGCAACTGGGACAGGCAGCCATCGACGTGAACCAGCCGCATCTGGCGGTGATGATCGGCAAGACCGTTGCCTATCGCGGGATCACTCTGGCCGCGCCCTATTATCCTTTGCACCCGCTGACCGAACAGGACCTGCCCATCGCCCCGGAAATGGCCTTGTCCATCGCGCGGCGCGAATCCGAATTTGACCCCGTTGTGCAATCGGGTGTGGGCGCGCGCGGATTGATGCAGCTGATGCCGGCCACGGCCAAGGAAGTTGCAGGCCAACTGGGGCTGGGCGAGGCGCATACGACCGACCGGCTGATCACCGATCCGGCCTATAACGCACAGCTTGGGTCGACGTTCCTGTCCACGCTGGCGGGGCGGTTCGACGGCAATGTGGTGATGATGTCAGCGGCCTATAACGCCGGGCCGTCCCGTCCGATCCGCTGGATGGAGATGTACGGCGATCCGCGCAAGGACAACATCGACGTGGTCGACTGGATCGAGAACATCCCCTTCCGCGAGACACGCAACTATGTGATGCGCGTCACCGAAAGCCTGCCGGTCTACCGTGCGCGGCTGGGCAAGGAGCCGCTGCCGATTCCGTTTTCGCAAGAGTTGAAGGGCTCAACCCTGTTGTCGTTCGCGCCAAAGGGTAAATAGCCCCGCCGCCACGACAATCCCTGCCCCGGTCGCCACGTTCCACGCGATGATCTCGCCAAAGACGGTGACGCCCAGCATCGACCCGAACACCAGTTGCATATAGGCAAAGGGCTGGACCGCGCTGGCCTCGGCCACCTCGTAGACGCGGATCAGCAACCAGTGGCCGAATGCGCCGGTGACGCACAGGGTTGCCATCCACGCCCAATCGGTCGGGGCCATCGGCTCCCAGAGCCAGATGCCGACGCCCGTCATCGCAACGGCGCCGGCAACGCCCGTCCAGAAAAAGCTGGTGGCTGACGTGTCCTTGCGGGCGACATAGCGGGTCAGCAGCGCATAAAGCGCGAACATGATCGCCGAGATCAGCGGGATCACCGCCGCCGGATTGAACACGCCGATGCCCGGTTGCAGGATAATCAGTACACCGACAAAGCCGACACCGATGGCCGCCCAGCGCCGCCAGCCGACGCTTTCCCCCAGGATCGGCCCGCTGAGTGCGGCCACCAAAAGCGGGTAGCAGGTAAAGACCGCCAGGCTTTCGACCAGCCCGAGGATCGTGAACGCCAGCACCATCACGCAAATCTCGGCCGCCAGCAGCAGCCCGCGAAAGATTTGCAGCGCCATCTGCTCGGACCGTGCAGCGGCGCGAATGCCCCCGGCCTTGGCCCGCGCGATGGCCACCACAAAGGCCGCGAAGAACCAATAGCGGATCATCACCACCATCAGCACGTTGTACTCTGACGCCAGATGCCGCGAGATCCCGTCCTGCATGGCGAACACGAATGTGGTCAGCACCATCAGGCCGACGCCCAGCCGCGTGTTGTTGCCTGCGCTCATCGTTTTGTTCCCACCGTCATATGCCGTTTGCGGCCATAGCCGGAAATCCGGCTGACCTCGAAGCCTGCCGCATCCAGCCCGCGGCGCACGAATCCCGCGGCGGTGTAGGTGGCGATCGTGCCCTGCGGTGCCGTATGATCGGCCACGGCCTGCATCAGGGTTTCATCCCACAGCTCGGGATTCTTGGCGGGCGAAAACCCGTCCAGAAACCACGCATCCGCCTTGCCCTGCCATGCGGGCAGCGTGGCGCGTGCGTCGCCTGCAATCACCTCCAGCACCGCATCGCCAAATTCGAACCGCCCGCCGCGCCCGTTCCAGACCGCGACCAATTCGTCCCCGATCCCAAAGGCGGCAAGCGCGCGGGCCATTTCCTCGACCGACATCGGATAGGCTTCGAAGCTGGTGAATTGCAGCACACCACCCACGCCTGCCGCACGCCATGCCGCCAGCGTGACCATGAAATTCAGCCCCGTGCCAAACCCCAGCTCGCCAATGTGAAACCCGTCCCGAAACCGCGCAGGCAGCCCGTTGCCCGCCAGAAACACGTGGCGTGTTTCATCCAAGCCGTTTTCAAGGCTGAAATAAGGGTCGTCAAACCGCGTGCTGACCGGCACGTCGCCGTCCCGCCATTCCAAGTCTGCGCGCTGGTCCTGCATCCTGTCACCCTGTAAGGATCGTTCGTGCATCCATGACGAAAGGTCCCAATCTTGGCAATGCCCGACATCACCATACGCGGCGCGGGCATCTTTGGCCTGGCGACAGCATGGGCCTGTGTTCAGAAAGGCGCCACCGTGCGTATCATCGACCCAAACGGCCCCGCCTCTGGCGCGTCGGGGGGCATCGTCGGCGCATTGGCCCCGCATGTGCCGGAGAACTGGAATCCCAAGAAACAGTTCCAGCTTGAAAGCCTGCTGATGGCCGAAAGCTTCTGGCGCGGCGTGTCGGACGCGGGCGGGCGGCATTCGGGCTATATCCGGTCGGGGCGGCTGCAACCGGTGGCGGACGCACATGCGCTGGCTCTGGCGCAGGCGCGCATCGAAACGGCCCGTGCCCTGTGGCACGGACAGGCAAGCTGGACCCTGCGCGCCACCTCCGGCAGCCCGTGGGAACCCGACAGCGCCACCGGCCAGTTGATCCATGACGATCTCAGCGCGCATTTGCATCCGGCGCAGGCCTGCGCCGCACTGGTTGGCGCACTGGAGGCACATGGGGTCACGGTGGAACCAGACGGCGCATCAGACGGCCCGACCCTGTGGGCCACCGGCATCGTCGGCCTGCAAGAGCTGAACAAGACCGCACACCGGCCGATGGGTGCGGGGGTGAAAGGTCAGGCGGCCCTGCTGCAATACGACATGGCCGGTGCGCCGCAGCTCTATGCAGACGGGCTGCACATCATTCCCCATGCGGATGGCACCACGGCCATCGGGTCCACGTCAGAGAACCAATACGACCACCTGCAACCTGACGGCCAACTGGACGACATCATCTCGCGCGCGCGCGCTGCGGTGCCCGGGCTGGCCCATGCGCCGGTGATCGGGCGCTGGGCCGGTGTGCGACCCCGCGCCCGTTCACGCGCCCCGATGCTGGGCGCATGGCCGGATCGCCCCGGCCACTTTATCGCCAACGGCGGCTTCAAGATCGGCTTTGGCATGGCTCCGAAAGTGGCGGAAACGATGGCTGCGCTGATCCTGGACGGCGACAATACCATCCCCCCTGGTTTCGAGGTGGAGGCTTCGGCCTAGCGGGGCAGCCCCCAGCGGTCGCAGGCGGCAAGAAATTGCCGCTACCCCGCTGCGCGCAAGGCCCCGGTGACAATTGCATAGCAGCCATGCAATCACATTCCACACGTCCACTTGCACATATGTGTCATCTGTTTCACCCTCTGTACACTCACGGTACGAAAGCCCCCTTGATGAAACACCCTGAAATAGCCAGCCTCGACCACCTCGTCCTCACTGTAGGCGATCTCGAAGCAACGCTGGCCTTCTACTCGGATATCCTTGGCATGAAGGTCGAACGGTTCACTGGCGCCGACGGATCAAAGCGCCATGCGTTGCAGTTTGGAACCCAGAAGATCAACGTGCACCGCTGGGGTGCCGAATACGACCCCAAGGCCGCCTACCCCGGCCCCGGCACCGCGGACATGTGCCTGCTGTCCGACACCCCGCTGGATGTCTGGCAGACTCACTTCGAGAAAAACGATGTGCCGATCGAAGAAGGTCCGGTCGAGCGCACAGGCGCCACCGGTCCGCTGATGTCACTTTACATCCGCGACCCCGATGGCAACCTGCTTGAGGTCAGCACCCGCGTCTAGCCTGGGATTTCGGCCCGCAACTGCTGCATCAACTGGCCCAGTTCCTTGACGTAGATCTCGCCTTTCAGCTGGCCCTGTTCGTCGAATTCGTTGGAACAGTTGGCCACGTGAATTTCCGGTCCCTGCAAGATTCGCGGACGGAACGGCACCATGAAACTGCGCAGGATCAGCTGCGCCCGCTCGCCACCGGCGCGCCCTGCGGCGGCGGACATCACGGCGACCGGCTTGCCCGCCCAGCAGTTGCCTTCGCAACGGCTGATCCAGTCCAGCGCATTCTTGAGCACACCCGACGGACCCTTGTTGTACTCCGTGGTCGAAATCACCACCGCGTCCGCCTCGGCAATCTGGCGTTCCACCGCCTTGACGTTCTCCGGCACGCCGGTCGTGGCCTCTTCGTCTCCGTCATAGAGCGAAAACCGCAGGTCCGCCTCGGCAAAGCTGCAGTCGCCAAACAGGCGCGCGGCTTCGCGGATCAGTTTGCTGTTGCACGAGTCCGCACGCAGCGACCCTGAAATTCCGAATAGTTTTGGCTTGGCCATGTTGGCTCCTTCCTGGTCTGTCACGCAAAGAACGCAGCGGACGTTCATAAATGCGCAAGGCATAAATGCGTGAGGGCGCAGCAATGCCGCGCCCCCCTACAATCGGTCCCGATCAAATAGGATCAGGCGTTTGGCAAAATCACGATTTCAACGCGACGGTTCTGCGCCTTGCCCGCCGCATTCAGGTTGGTCGCCACAGGCTGCGATTCACCGCGGCCAAACGACTGGATGCGCGAATAAGGCACGCCGTTTTGCAACAGCACCTCGGATACGGCGGTCGCCCGGCGTTCGCTCAGCTGTTGGTTATAGGCGGCATCGCCATCGCTGTCGGTGTGGCCGATCACCTGCACGGTGCTGCCGGGATAGCGTTGCAGGCTGGCCGCAACCGCCGACAGATCGTCGCGCAGGTCAGAGCGCACGGCAAAGCTGTCTGTCGCGAACAGGATGTCCTGCGGCAGGGTCACGATCAACCGGTCGCCGGTGTTGGTGATCTGCACATTGCTGTCCATGGAACGGCGCAGCTCTGCCTCTTGCTTGTCGAGGTTATAGCCGACACCCGCGCCCACGGCACCGCCCAGAACGGCACCGATCAGCGCACCGTCACCACGGTCGCCGTCGTCGCTTACAGCCGCGCCCAGCAATGCACCGGACACAGCCCCGGCCAGCGCGCCGGTTTTGGTGTTACGCTTGGGGTCGTTGGGGTTGCCGCCCAGCTGGCCCGGAGCGGTACAAGCGGTCAGCGCCATGCTGCCCATCAGGATCGCTGCAATTGAAATTTTCGAAACGTTCATATCATACTGCCTAAGTTGGGCCCCGTTCGGGCAGGGCATCTTGTGATCTACGTCTTATTATATAGCTTGGTTCCCTATAAAAATAAGAGGCCTTTCAACTCGGCAATAACCCGCCTGCTTTTTCGGTTCAAAATATCCCAGGCGACGGCGCAGCGCGCCGCGGCGCTGGCCCCTTACAGGATCTGCAACAGGCGGGATTCAGGCTTCGACGCGGGCCGATTCATAGGCCAGCATCGCCCGTTTCACCGGCAGGCCCCAGTGATAACCGCCCAGCCCCCCCGATTTGCGCAGGGCACGGTGGCACGGGATCAGCCAGCTGACCGGATTGCGCCCGACGGCGGTGCCCACCGCGCGAACCGCACGCGGGTTTCCGATGCTTTGCGCAATCTCGGAATAGGTGGTCACATGACCCGACGGGATGCGCAGCAGGGCCTCCCACACCTTGATCTGGAAGGGCGCCCCGATCAGGTACAGCGGCGCAGTCTCCAGCGTGGCATCTGCCGCACCAAAGGCCGCCAGCACCCAGGGCCGCAGCCGCATCGGGTCCTCGACGAAACGCGCGGCAGGCCAGCGTGCGACCAGATCCTCAAGGGCCGCAGCCTCGCCGGTTTCGGCGGCAAAGCCCATGCCGCAAATGCCCTTTTCCGTGCCCATCACAACCGTGGGGCCAAAGGGGCTTTCGAACCAGCCCCAGAAAATCGTCAGCCCCGCACCGCCCTTGGCATAGTCGCCGGGGCTCATCGCCTCCCAGCGCAGGAACAGATCGTGCAGGCGCCCGCCGCCCGACAGCCCCGAGGCGTGGGCCGCCTCGAGCGTGGTGAAGCGGTTGGCCAGCAGCGCCTTGGCATGACCCAAGGCCAGATATTGCTGATAGCGCTTGGGAGACACCCCCACCCAGCGGCTGAACACCCGCTGGAAATGCGCGGGGCTCATCCCCATTTCCCCCGCCAGATCATCCAGCGTCAGGGCGCTGCCCTTGTCATCCACCAGTTCAATCGCGCGCCGCACGATCTGATAGTGGTATCCGGTTTCTGTATCGTTGTGCTGTTCCATGCCGCCAATCTAGCGCGCGTCCCCGTGCCCTGCGACCCGAAAGCTGCGCATTCATGGGGTGTGCAGGGGCGCATCGCGCAGCAGGTCCGGCTGTGCCTTGCCCAGATCCTGATCCACCAGCATTCGCGCCTCGGCCTGAGTCAGCACCGGACGCGCGGCGACGGCTGGCCCGGTGCCCAATGCGGCCGCGATCTGCGGGTCCTCGTCGGCGCAAACCGCATTGAAATCTGCCACGAACAGCGACCCGACCCACATCCCCTCGATATAGAGAAGCTCGTGCCGCTGCATCAGGATCTGCGTGTAGACAAAGGTCGAATCTCCCGGACGGCGCAGCGGCATCGGGTCGGCCAGAACCATACCGGGCACCAGCACCTCGTTCGTGCCATAGTATAGCTCGGCCCGAGGTGACCGGTAGAGAACCAGTGAATTGGGCGACAAGCGCACGTGATGGCCCGGTATCGACGGGCCAAAGGCATCGGGCGGCATCACCACAGGCGCAAATTCGGGATGCGTTTGCAGGTCGGACCGCAAAAGCCGCGTACGACTGACGCGCAGGATCGGCTGCAATCCGTGGTCGCGCGTGACCAGCTTGTGCTGGGTGTCCAACCACTCGACCGGAACTTCGCCCTCGTCCGTTTGCAACATCGTGCCGGGGCCAAAGCTGGTCAATACGGCTGCCGCACGCAGCACGTCGGTCCGGTCATCCTTTAGCAGGTTCGTTGTATCCATCTGAAAAAGCCCCAATCTAGACAGTTGACCAAGGCATATTGGCCAAACCTTAACGCGGCCTGACCGCAGGGACACGCAGTCGATACGATTGTTCGTATTCAAAGCTTGCGCACTTGCCCGCAGGCCGCAAAACCCGCATAGGGGAATGATGGCAAAACAGCTTGATTATCAGACGATCTATCAGATCTTTGACCGTTTCCGTGATGCAGAGCCCGAACCCAAGGGTGAGCTGGATCACACCAACGCCTATACGCTGGTGGTCGCCGTGGCGCTCAGCGCGCAGGCCACCGACGCCGGCGTGAACAAGGCGACTAAATCGCTGTTCCCCATCGCAGACACCCCGCAAAAGATGCTGGACCTGGGGCTTGAGGGGCTGACCGAGCATATCAAGACCATCGGCCTGTTCCGCCAGAAGGCCAAGAACGTGATCAAGCTCAGCCAGATTCTGGTGGATGATTACGGCGGCGTCGTGCCCTCGTCCCGTGCTGCGCTGCAATCGCTGCCCGGCGTGGGGCGCAAGACGGCCAACGTGGTGCTGAACATGTGGTGGAACTATCCCGCGCAGGCGGTCGACACCCACATTTTCCGTCTGGGCAACCGCAGCGGCATCGCCCCGGGCAAAACCGTGGACGCGGTCGAGCGCGCCATCGAAGACAACATTCCCGCTGAATTCCAGCAACACGCCCACCACTGGATGATCCTGCACGGACGCTACCACTGCAAGGCCCGCAAGCCGCAGTGCCCCACCTGTATCATCCGTGATCTCTGCCAATTCGAGGACAAGACCCAATGACGCAATATGAACTCGTTGGCATCGGCAACGCCGTTGTCGATGTCATCTCGCATGCCGACGACCAGTTTCTGGGCAATATGGGCATCGAAAAAGGCATCATGCAGCTGATCGAACGCGAACGCGCCGAAGTGCTCTATGGTGCGATGAAGGATCGCTTGCAGACCCCCGGCGGTTCGGTGGCCAACACCGTGGCCGGTGTCGCGGCGCTGGGGATGAAAACCGCCTTTATCGGGCGGGTGAACGATGACACGCTGGGCCGGTTCTATGCCGACGCCCTGACCGACGGCGGCGCGGATTTCGTCAACGCTCCGGTGGTGGGGGGCAAACTGCCCACGTCACGGTCAATGATCTTCGTATCACCCGATGGTGAGCGGTCGATGAACACCTATCTGGGGATTTCGACCGATCTGGGGCCTGCCGATGTGCCTGACGCTGTCGCCTCGGCCGCCAAGATCATGTTTCTCGAAGGGTATCTGTTCGACAAGGACGAAGGCAAACAGGCGTTCCTGCAAGCCTCGCGCCTGACCCGCGCGGCGGGCGGCATGGCCGGCATCGCCATTTCCGACCCCTTCTGCGTTGACCGCCATCGCGCCGACTTCCTGCGCATGATCGGCGAGGAACTGGACTATGTCATCGGCAACGCCGCCGAGATAAAATCCCTGTTCGAGACAGACGACCTTGAGGACGCGCTGACCAAGACCGCCGCCATGTGCCCCACCGTGGTCTGCACCCGCTCGGGCGACGGCGTCACGCTGATCCGCAACAGCGAACGCGTGGACGTGCCGGTGACCAAGGTCGTGCCGGTCGATGCCACAGGGGCAGGCGACCAGTTCGCCGCCGGGTTCCTGTATGGTCTGTCCACCAGCCGCGATCTGGCGACCTGCGGTCGCATGGGCAACGCTTGCGCCGCCGAGGTTATCAGCCACATCGGCCCCCGTCCCGAAGCAGACATGATGGAGATATTCCGCAAGGAGGGTCTGGTCTGATGCTGGCCGACGGAATGCACGAGGTGCCGCCGGGCAAGGTGGCCACGGTCGTAACCCATCTGGAAATGCGCGCCCGCGCCGACATCACCGGACGCACCGCGCCCGAGGGCTGGACGCTGCGCCGCGTCGAAACGCCCGATCTGGACTGGTATCGTCGCATATTTCAGGCGGTGGGCGAAGACTGGTTGTGGTTCTCGCGGCGCGTCATGTCCGACGAAGACCTGGCCGCAATCATTCACCACGACGATGTTGCCATCTGGACCCTGTCCAAGGACGGCACCGACGCCGCCCTGCTGGAACTGGATTTCCGTACGGCGGACGAATGCGAACTGGCGTTCTTCGGTGTCACCTCTGACCTGATCGGCGCAGGTGCGGGGCGTTTCCTGATGGATGTGGCGATAGATCAGGCTTGGGCGCGCGACATCGACCGCTTTCACGTCCACACCTGCACGCTGGACAGCCCGCAGGCACTGGGGTTCTACCGCCGCGCAGGCTTTACCCCGATCCGCCAGCAGATCGAGATTGCCGAAGACCCGCGCGTGTCCAAGGGATATGACACCGCCCTGGCCCCGCATGTGCCAATCTTTGCGCCCTGAAGGGCTGAATTAGAGATAGGCTTTGAATTCAGCCAGAACCGCCGCATAGACATCCCGCTTGAACGGCACGATGCCGTCCACCACCTGCGCGGGCGCAACCCACTTCCATGCGACAAATTCAGGATGCTCGGTCGCGATGTTCACATCCTCATCCGCGCCTTTGAACCGCAGCAGGAACCACTTCTGCTCTTGCCCGCGATATTTGCCGCCCCAGATGTCCGGCACCACCTCGTACGGCAGATCATAGGGCAACCAGCCCGCTGTTTCAGCCTCGACCTCGACCAATGACGACGGGATGCCGGTCTCTTCTTCCAGTTCGCGCAGGGCGGCTGCTCGGGCGTCCTCGCCCTTGTCCACGCCGCCCTGCGGCATCTGCCAGAATTCACGGAACCGGTCATGACGCTGCCCGACCCAGACCTGCCCCGCCGCATTGACCAGCATCACGCCCACATTGCGCCGGTATGGCAGCGCGTTAATTTCATCCGGTGTCATCGTGTTCTCCTGTCGCTTGGGTCCGTGATATATTGCCTTACGCCGCGTTGCACATGACTTTCCCGCCCAACTGGGGCGAAATAGCGCGAAATCACACCGCCGGAGGATTCCATGACAGCTTACCGCCACATGCTCGCCCCGCTCGACCTTGGCTTTACCACTTTGAAGAACCGCGTGCTCATGGGGTCCATGCACACCGGCCTTGAGGAAACAAATGACTGGAACCGCGTCGCCGAATTCTACGCCGAGCGCGCGCGTGGCGATGTGGGCCTGATGGTGACAGGGGGCATCGGTCCCAATATGGAAGGGTCGGTCGCCCCCGGTGCCGCCATGCTGGCCACCGATGAAGATATCAAGAACCACAGCGTCGTCACCGACCGTGTCCACGAAGCAGGCGGCAAGATCGCCATGCAGATCCTGCACGCGGGCCGCTATGCGTTCAGCCCCAAGTGTGTGGCCCCCAGCCCGGTGAAATCCCCGATCTCCCCCTTCCCGCCGAACGAGCTGGACGAAGAAGGCATCGAAAAACAGATCAGCGACATCGTCGCCACCGCTGCCCGCGCCCGCGAGGCAGGCTATGACGGGGTCGAGATCATGGGGTCCGAAGGGTATTTCCTGAACCAGTTCCTTGTCACCCACACAAACAAGCGCACCGACCGCTGGGGTGGATCGTACGAAAACCGCATGCGCCTGCCGATCGAAGTGGTCCGCCGCACCCGTGAGGCCGTGGGCGATGACTTTATCATCATCTACCGCCTGTCGATGATCGACCTTGTGCCCGATGGATCAACCTTTGAAGAGGTCGTGCAACTGGCCAAGGAAATCGAAAAAGCAGGGGCCACCATCATCAACACCGGCATCGGCTGGCACGAGGCGCGCATTCCCACCATTGCCACATCGGTCCCGCGCGCGGCCTTTGCATGGGTCACCAAGAAACTGATGGGGCAGGTGAACATTCCCATCATCACGTCGAACCGCATCAACACCCCCGAGGTCGCCGAAGAGGTCCTGTCGACCGGCTGCGCCGACATGGTGTCGATGGCCCGCCCGATGCTGGCCGACCCGCATTTCGTGTCCAAGGCCGCCGCAGACAAGGCCGCGCAGATCGCGCCTTGTATTGCCTGCAATCAAGCCTGCCTGGACCACACCTTTGGCGGCAAGATCAGCTCGTGCCTGGTGAACCCGCTGGCCTGCTATGAAACCGAGCTGCCGATCACGCCGACCGACACCCCCAAATCCATCGCCGTCGTCGGCGCAGGTCCTGCCGGCCTGTCCACCGCCATCACCGCCGCTCAACGCGGGCACAGCGTGACCCTGTTTGACAAATCGGACGAGGTCGGCGGGCAGTTGAACATGGCCAAGCAAATCCCCGGCAAGGAAGAGTTCTGGGGGCTGGTCGACTGGTATCGCACCATGGTCGACACTCTGGGCATCACCACAAAACTCGGCACCACCGCCACGCCGGACATGCTTAAAGGGTTTGATGAGGTCGTCATCGCCACCGGCGTCCTTCCCCGCGATCCGGCGATCCCCGGTCAGGACGGCGCCAACGTGCTGGATTACATCGACGTGCTGCGCCACAAGAAACCCGTCGGCAAATCCGTCGCCGTCATCGGCGCGGGCGGTATCGGCTTTGACGTATCCGAATTCCTGTCCGAGGAAGACGGCCACAGCACCACCGAACACCTGCCGGAATGGATGCGCGAATGGGGCGTCTCCGACCCCGCAGAGCACCGCGGCGGCCTGAACCCCGATGGCCCCAAACCCGGCCACCCCGCCCGCGCCATCACCCTGCTGCAACGCAAGGCGGAAAAGCACGGCAAACGTCTGGGCAAGACAACCGGCTGGATTCACCGCGCCGCGCTGAAGATGAAAGAGGTCAATTTTGTCGGCGGCGTAAACTATGAACGCATCGACGCGGACGGCCTGCACATCTCTTTTGGCGAGGCCCGCGAAAACCCGCAGACCATCGCCGCCGAAACCATCGTGCTGTGCGCGGGCCAGCTGCCCGACCGCAGCCTTGCCGATGCGCTGGAACAACAAGGCACCACATGCCACGTCATTGGCGGGGCCGATGTGGCCGCAGAACTCGACGCGAAACGCGCCATCGACCAGGGCACGCGCCTGGCCGCGACACTCTAAGCCCCTTCTTTTGGCTGAAAATATCCTCGGGGGGAGTGTGAGGGGGCCGACAGCCCCCTCGCCGCGCCGCAAGGCGCAAACAAAAGAAACCGCCGCAAGGCGCAAAGCATCGCGTGCGCCGTCAGGCGCTCTGCTCCGATCCGCCATGCGCCGCGCGGCTGTCCTCGGGGGCCTCTGCGCGGTCAAACATCCCGTAATCCCGGATCACATGCGCCACACGCAAACGGTAGTCGGCAAAGACACCACCCCGCCCCTTGCTCTGCGCCCCGCGATGCGCGGTCAGGGTCCGCCAGCGTTCCACCGCTGCCTCATCCTCGAAGAACGACAGCGACAACAGCTTGCCTGGCGTCGTCAGGCTCTCGAACCGCTCGACGCCCAGAAACCCCTCGACCTCGTCCACCAGCGGGCGCATCGCCGCCGCGATGTCCAGATAGGCGGCGCGTTTGCCCTCTGCAGGTTCCACCTCGAAAATAACTGCAATCATCCCGATACCTTTCTCAACCACGTCCTGTCCTCGCGCAGCAGAAACTTCTGCGACTGCGCAAAGGCATAGTTCTCCCGCCCCAGCGGGTCTTCGGCCAAACGTGCCCGATAAGCCTCGTAGTCCGCCAGCGACTTTACATGATAGATCCCATAGGCCAGCGTTGACGACCCCTCGTGCGGGGCGAAATACCCCACAAGGTCGGCACCACAGCGCGGGATCGCCTGCCCCCAGTTGCGGGCATATTGCGCAAAGGCATCGTGTTGCGTGGGGTCGATCTGATAGCGGATCACACAGGTCAGCATGGTTGGTCTCCTTTTTGCTGATCCCGTGATAGGCGATTGCCGGGTAGAGATGCTTTGATTAGCATCGAAATATGAAAGAAGGCCCCGATTTCACCCAGATCGCCACGCTGATGGGCGACCCCGCACGCGCCAACATCCTGACGGCGCTGATGTCGGGCCGTGCGCTGACCGCATCCGAACTGGCCGCCGAAGCGGGGGTGACCGCCGCCACCGCCTCGTCCCATCTGGCAAAGCTGGAACAGGGTGGGCTGCTGCTGCGCCGCAAACAGGGGCGGCATCGCTATTTCGCGCTGGCCAGCGAAGAGGTTGCGCATACCATCGAGGCGATGATGGGATTGGCGGCGAACCACGGCCACCTGCGTACCCGTCAGGGACCAAAGGATATCGAACTGCGCACCGCGCGGGTCTGCTACAACCACCTTGCGGGTGACACCGGCGTGCAGATGTTCCGCGCCCTGGTGTCTGGCGGCCACATCGCCACCGGTGCCGAGGGGCTGGACCTGACACGCACCGGTGCAGAGCTGATGCAGCACCTGGGCCTGCCGCTGGACCAGCTTTCACGCTCCCGCGCGCCCATGTGCCGCGAATGTCTGGACTGGAGCGCGCGGCGTTCGCATCTGGCGGGCAAGCTGGGGCGCGCGCTGCTGATCCATTTCGAGACGGTTGGCTGGGCCGCCCGCGTGCCCGACACCCGCATCATCCGCTTTACCCCCAAAGGCCGCGCCGCCTTTGATGCCACATTTGCGAAACAGGACTGACCCATGCCTCTCTATATCTACGACATCCTGTCTGACGGAACAGCGACCCCCACGACCGACACATCGCCCACCGGCGTCAGCGGCTACCGTTGGTTCCACTTCGACCTGAAGGACCCTGAACTGCCGCAATGGGCCAACGCGCATCTGCACCCGATCCCCGCAGGTGCCTTGTTGCAAACCGAAACCCGGCCACGCTGCGATGTGCATGACGACGGGCTGATGCTGAACTTGCGTGGCGTGAACCTGAACTCTGACGGACCAGCAGACCAGATGGTCGCCGTACGGATGTGGGTCACTGATCAAACCGTGGTCACCGTGCGCATGCGCCGCGTCTTTGCCATCGAGGACATTCGCAAGGCCTTGGAAAACGGGGTCGGCCCCAACAGCAGCGCCGCCTTTGTCGAAGCGCTGGCCAGCCGGTTGACCGAACGTGTGCAAAACACCGTGTTCGAGTTGGCCGACGAGGTCGACGATCTGGAGGACGCCATCCACGATGACGATGATGCACCGCTGCCCGACAATCTGGCCGAACTGCGCCGCACCGCAATCCGCCTGCGCCGCTATCTGGGTCCGCAACGCGACGCGCTGATGGCGCTGGCCGCCACCGACACGCCCGCTGGCAACAGCCCGCTGCACCGCCGCGAACTGGCCAACCTTGCGATGCTGACCGTGGAAGAGCTGGATTCGCTTCAGGGCCGCCTGACAGCGATCAACGACCACCACAGCGCCCAGGCCGCCGAGGCCCAGAATCGCAACAGCTATATCCTGAGCATCGTCGCCGCGATCTTTCTGCCGCTGGGGTTCATCACGGGTCTGTTCGGCGTCAACGTGGGCGGAATGCCCGGTGTGGACAACCCCGCGGCCTTTACGATCCTTTGTATTTCAATGGCCGCTATCACGCTGGTGTCACTCGTGGTCATGCGCTGGCTCAAGTGGATCTGACCGGCTGAATCGCACGGCAGGCGATGGCGGCCGGCGCAAATTGCCGACAAAATCGAATCCGGTAATGTGGAATTGTTTCAACTTTACGGAGATTGAGCATTCGACCGATAGCGCAAGGGTAGAGCTGCGCAGCAGATGCGGTAGACACATTTTTATTATTATTTTCAAAGAGATGTAAGAATTCGCGGCGACGGAAACACATCGTTCCCATGTTTCCGCGCCTGAAACGATGGGTGAATTACCTCAAGATTATCCCACCCGTGCCCCGATCTTGCCGTGATTGGCGGCGATACCCGCTCTCAGAAACCGAATACCGAGAGAAGGGGATGGCATGGACCGCCTTACTGAAATGGAAGCTTTTGCCACTGTCGTGGATCAGGGCGGATTTACCGATGCGGCCAAGAAGATGGGCATTTCCAAATCGGCCGTGTCCAAACACGTCTCGTCGCTGGAAGCCCGCCTTGGTGCGCGGCTGCTGAACCGCACCACGCGCCGCGTGTCGCCAACCGAAATCGGGCTGGCCTATTACGATCGCGCGCGCCGCGTGCTGAATGACGCAGGCGAAGCCGATGCGCTGGTCACGTCGATGCAATCCGCACCGTCTGGCCTGTTGCGGATCAGCGTGGCGACCGACTTTGGCGTCAATCATCTGTCGCCGGCCCTGTCCTCTTTCCTTGAAGATTTCCCCGACATCACCGTCAACATGGTGCTGAACAACCGCTATGTCGAACTGATCTCGGAAGGGTTCGACATGGCCGTGCGCATCGGCGAGCTGGAAGACAGCACCCTGCGCGCCCGCAAGCTGACGGAAACCACCAAACGGATGATCGCCTCGCCTGCCTATTTCCAGAAATACGGCAAACCCGAGAAGATCGACGATCTGAACAACCACAAACTGCTGCACTATTCCAACCAGTCTTCGGGCAACGTGTGGAAGCTGACTGCGCCCTCGGGTGAAAAGCGTCAGGTGCGCACGGCGGGCTGGCTGTCGGTGAACGACGGGCAATCGCTGTTGAACGCTGCCATCTCGGGGCTGGGCATCGCCTATCTGCCGTCGTTCCTGTATTCGGACGCGATGGAAAAAGGTCTGGTCGAGGATGCGATGCCCGACCTGCCGATGGACACACAAGGCATCTATGCGGTCTACCCTCCCGGCCGCTTCACCCAGCCAAAAGTGCGCGCGTTCATCGACTTTCTGGTCCATGAATTCGCGGACAAAGGCCCTTCGGACTGGTAATTTCAACCACCGGACAGACCTCCCTCGTGGAAAGCCCCGCCCTCGTGCGGGGTTTTCTACGTTTCAGCGTTCGGACAGCAGCACCGCCTCGACACGCCGGTTCTGCTCGCGCCCCTCGGCGGTCAGATTCGATGCGATGGGCGCGAGATAACCCATGCCTTCGGCCTGAACCTGTGCCGGGTCCACGTCATAGGCATCGATCAACCGTTGCCGCACTGCCGCAGCGCGCTGGCGCGACAGGGTGACGTTGATGTCCTGACTGCCGACACTGTCGGTGTGCCCGACAACCGCCACGCTGATATCGGGGTGGGCCAGCAGGAAATCCGCCAGAGACTTCACCGATGCAAACGGCCCCTTGCCCAGCGCCGAAGTGCCCGTGTCGAATTCAAGCCCTTGCAGCACCACATGACCATCCGCAATCAGCTGCGCGTCAAAATCCGTGGCCGCTTCGGGTGCAGTCAGCGGCGTCTGGATCGGTTCGTCCGTGGTCGCAACCGCCTGTTCCGGCTCAAGCGCGCCTGCCTCGATGATCTGCACGAAAGCCGCTGTTGCCGTGGTGGACACCATCAACGTGACAATACGCGACGGAGCCGAGACCGGTCCCTGAACCGCCGTGACAAAGCGATAGGCCCGCATGTTGACCCGCATGTTCGGCGCGGGCAGCACCTCGGTGTTGAACCGGAAATCGAAACCGCCACAGCTGGTCTGGTCACAATCCAGCAAAATCTCGAACCCTGCGGATTTCAGTTGCGTGCGCAGCGGCACCAGAACCTGCAAGGTCGTCAACCCCGGCGACGCGATGCGCCAGGCCTGACGGCGCACCTCGCCCTCGATGGCCAGCGTTGGCACGCCCGTGTCATAAACAAACGCCCCCGTCGGCGCGAGATACCGGTCCAGCGGCGTGTTCCGCTCGACCGTTTCGCGGGCATTCGTGGGCAAAGTCAACTCAACCGCCCAAGCCGGCGCCGTCAGACCAAGCGAGGCCAGAGCTATGATCGCAAGATGCAATCTCACCGAAATTGGCTGTGATAGGCGTCGTTGGGACGCATGTCGGTCGCGCTGGCCACGCGGTTGGTCATGTTGAAGAAGGCCGCAACCGACGCAATGTCCCAGATGTCGCGGTCGGTGAACCCGTGATCGCGCAGGGCCTGACGGTCGGCTTCGGTGATCTTGGCGCTGGCAACGGTCAGGTTCTCGGAAAACGCCAGCATCGCCACCACGCGCGGTTCCAGATCGGCGGCGCGCCAGTTCATCACCATCTGCTCGCCCAGCATCGGATCGCCCGACAGCTGCCGCACGGCGGCACCATGGGCCGTCAGGCAATAATAACATTTGTTGATCGAGCTGACGACAACCGCGATCATCTCGCGCTCCAGCTTGGTCAGGCCGGAGTCGCCCAGCATCAGGTCGTTATATAACGCCGTGAAGCTGTTCAGTTTGTCGATGTCAAAGGCATAGGCCTGCAATACGTTGGGAACCATGCCCAGCTTGTCCTGACACACGTCGAAATATTTCTGGGTCGCTGAGGGCAGCGGATCGACCATCGGCAGGTCCAGTGCGGTGGGTTGTGTCTTGTCGCTCATGATGCGTCCTCCAGATGTCTGTAATGATAGCGCCCGACTTCGGCAAAGCCGCTTTTTTGATAGAGCGCATTCGCCGCCACGTTGGTCGCCACACACAGGACAGACAGGCTGTGCGCACCATTTTCCTGCGCCCAGAACGCCGCCTTGCGCATCATCCAGTCGGCAACGCCCTGACGGCGCTGGTGTTTCAGCACCTCGACCGCATGGACCATGCACACGCCGTCATGGATGGCGGCAAAGGCCACACCCGCAGGCTGTTCATTCCAGCGTGACAGGATCCCTGTTTTCAGCTTGGCACGGGCCATCACGGCCAGTCTGGCCGGGCCAATGCCCCCCTTGGCCCAGATTTCCTCCATGATCGCCAGCGGCTCCCATATGGAGAATGCGGTGACCTTCGGGATCGGCTTGTCGGTCAGCGTCTCGACGGGTGTGATGTACAAAACCACAGGGTCAATCACGACAAAGCCGCGCGCCTCCAGCATCGCATCCAGCGCATCGTCCCCGTCGCGCACCTGAAACAGCGGTTTCTGGTTCAGCTCGGCCAGACCGGCAATGGCCGCGTCAATGTCGGCCTCGGTCACCGGCCCATTGGCCGAGGCTGCCGAAACACGCTTGCCGCCACCCTGCCCCTCGCGCAGCGTCCAGGGTCCCTGCGGGATGAACCGCACCGGCGGCCATGTTGCGTCGCATACGTCATAAAGCTGTTGTGCGGTCGTCATGCCGGAAACGCCGCATCAAGTTTCGCCACGGCTTCGTCCAGCAGGTCCGCATCGGTGCCGCGCAGCACGATGTTTGCGCCGTAACGCCCATCCTTCTGGAACGGATAAGAGCCGATGGACAAGCCCGGATAGGCCTGCGCCAGTTCCCCCAAGGGGCCGGCGATGTCCCCCTCGCCACGATCAATGCGCCGCGTGCGGCTGATCAGGGGTGCGCCGCCCGTCAGAGTGGGCAGGATGCTTTCGACCATGGCCTGAAACACCGACGGCACGCCCGCCATCACATGCACGTTTTCCATGGTAAAGCCGGGGGCCACCGACACCGGATTCTCGATCAGCGTCGCACCATCGGGAATGCGCGCCATACGCTGCCGTGCGGCGTTGAATTTCATCCCCTGCCGGTCGTAATGCGCCTGCAGCAACGCCCGCGCATCGTCACGCACGTCGATATGCGCGTCAAAGGCCGCAGCGATGCAATCGGCGGTGATATCGTCATGGGTCGGCCCGATCCCGCCACTGGTGAACACGTGGTCATATGCTGCCGACAACGCCTTGACCGCCCCTGTGATCGCGTCTGCGTCATCGCTGACAACGCGCACTTCGCACAGGTTGATACCGCGTTCGGTCAGTTGTCCGGCCAGATGATACATGTTGCTGTCGCGGGTGCGCCCCGACAGGATCTCGTCTCCGATCACCAGCATGGCTGCGGTTGGTTGTGTCATCCGGGTGGTTCCCTTAAGCCTGTGTTGCCCAAGGTATAGGCCTGCCCACATGCGCTTTCAAACCCAACTTGTTCCGGCTCGGCTGATCCGGCGATATAAACGCTTTCTTGCCGACTGTGTGCTGGAGGACGGCACCGAAGTGACCGCCCATTGTGCCAACCCCGGGTCGATGATGGGGCTGGCCCAGCCGGGTATGAAAATCTGGCTTGAACCCAATGACGACCCCAAGAAAAAGCTGAAATACGGCTGGCGGCTGGTCGATCACGAGAACGGGCATTTCACCGGCGTCGACACCTCGGTGCCGAACCGCGCCTTGCGCACCGCGCTTGAGACGCAAGCCATCGCGCCGCTCGCGGCCTACACCACATGCCGCGCCGAAGTGAAATACGGCACCAACAGCCGCATCGACTTTCTGCTTGGCGCACCGGGCCTGCCCGACGCCTATGTCGAGGTGAAATCGGTGACCCTGAACCGCCAGCCCGGACTGGCCGAGTTTCCCGACAGCGTGACCGCGCGCGGTGCCAAACATCTGGCCGAACTGACCCGCATGGCGCAGGACGGCCACCGCGCCATAATGCTGTATCTGGTGCAGCGCACCGACTGCAGCCGCTTTGCACTGGCGGATGACATCGACCCGACCTATGCGGCAGCCTACGCCACCGCACGTCGCGCAGGGGTGGAAACCCTGTGCATTGGCACCCATATTACACCCCAAGCCATCACGATTGCTCAACCTTTAGCGTTGGACGTGTAAGCAACACTGGCAATTTTGCTGCACCTGCATTATGATTGTGGAAACAACCAAGGCCAACGGAGACTTCTGTTGAAACAAGAAAACCGGGGCCGTCTGACCAAGGACGGCATACGCATCTACGATCCGTCCGATTCCGCAGGCATGTATGCCGCCGGCGCATTGGCGTCGCGTATCCTTGATGCGATGTCCGAACATGTCTTTCCGGGCCAGACCACGGCCCAGATCGACCGGATCATCACGGATATGGTCGATGCCGCAGGTGCCAAATCGGCGACGATCGGCTACAAGGGCTATGAGCACGCAAGCTGCATCAGCGTGAACCACGTGGTGTGCCATGGCATCCCCGGTGACAAGACGTTGAAGGATGGCGACATCCTGAACATCGACGTGACCGTGATCGTGGACGGCTGGTTCGGTGACACCAGCCGCATGTATGTGGCGGGCAAACTGCCCCGCAAGGCCGAACGCCTGATCCAGGTCACCCACGACGCGCTGATGCGGGGGATTGATGCGGTCAAGCCGGGCAACACCTTTGGCGACATCGGCCACGCCATCCAAAGCTTTGTCGAAGCGCACCGCATGTCGGTGGTCCGCGATTTTTGCGGTCACGGGCTGGGCCGTGTTTTCCATGCGCCGCCCAACGTGCTGCACTATGGCCGTCCGGGCACAGGCGCGCGGCTGGAACCGGGCATGTTCTTTACGATCGAGCCCATGGTGAACCTGGGCCGCGCCGAGACCAAAACGCTGGCCGATGACTGGACCGCCGTGACACGTGACAAATCGCTGTCGGCCCAGTTCGAGCATTCGGTGGGTGTGACGGAAACCGGGGTCGAGATTTTCACCCTGTCCGAAGCGGGCAAGTTCCACCCGACCTATTAAGCCTTCACTCGGCGTTGAACGTGAACAGCGGCTGTCCCTCGATGGTATAGCCGTTGATCAGCTCTGCCGCCTGCGCACCCGTCAGCCAACGCTCGACACGGTCTGCCAGATCACGGGCCACGTGCGGATGGCGCTCGGGGTTCACCGGCACGAAAGTGTACTGGTTGAACAGCACCGGATCGCCCGAAAACAGCAGGGCCAGTCCCGCCTTGCTTCCGAATTGCAGCCAGCTTTGGCGGTCCATCAGGATATAGCCCTCACGGTCCACAGCGGCGGTCAGGCTGGCCTTGGGGCCGGCGTCCGCCATCGTGTACCAGTTGGGAAATTGCTGCGGCATCAGCCCGGCGTCGGCCCAAAGCGCCTGTTCCTTTTTGTGCAGGTCGCTGCCATCGTCCAGGCTGACAAACTGACGCTCGCTCTTGGCAATGCGTTGCAGCGCTTCGGTGACGGAAACCGATTGCGCAATGCCCGCATAGTCGTCCACCGGACCCAGCAACACGAAATCATCGTACATAATCTTGCGACAATGTGTACCAAACCCGGCCGCGACAAAGGTTTCCTCATCCCTTCGGCCCTGGATCAGGAGCGCATCCACCTGCCCCGCCTCGCCCCATGCCAGCGTATTTTCCGTGTCGCCCACCATCAGTTCAACGTCGATGCCGGTGCCCAGTTTCAACGCAGGCAACAGCACATCGGGCAGGCCGGACGCTGCAAAGGACGTGGTCACCGCCAGCTTCAAGGTTTCGGCCTGCGCGGCACAGGCCGTCAGCACCAAAGCCAGCGCGGCGAGTAGTCGGGTCATGCTGCAACGTTCCTTGAGCGAGGATTCAGAGCGGTGGGGGCTAACCCTCTTGGGTGGCGCCTGCAAGGGCCAGTAAGTGTTGATCTATTTCCTTATGCAGCATGAATTCCGCTTGTCGCGCAAGTGTGCGTGTTAACCCTTTTCCAGAAGCGTCACGTGGGTGTCGCCAAAACGGCGTGCGTCCACCTGGAAAAAACCCGGCGGCGGGGGCATCGGTGCGTTCTCTTCCCAGACCACGCAGGCCCCCTTGGCGATCCAGCCACCGGCCACGGCAGACCGCAGGGCGCTGTCGCCCATGCCTTTGCCATAGGGTGGATCAAGGAACACCAGATCAAAGGGGGCGGCGATCCATGCGCCCAGCCGCGTGGCATCATTGCGCATCAGCGTGGTGGTGTCTTCGGCGTGCAGTTTCTTGATGTTCTCGGTGATCAGTTGTTGACCGACACGGCCATTCTCAACCAGAACCGCCTGCACAGCACCGCGCGACAAGGCCTCAAGCGCCAGGGCACCGGTGCCTGCAAACAGGTCCAGCACCCGCGCGCCGTCGATCACGCCCCGGCTGGTCAGGATCGAAAACAGGCTTTCGCGCACGCGGTCGGAGGTGGGGCGCAAATGCGCGCCCGTATCCCCCTTGCCCACATGGGCCAGCGCCGTGCCGCGCCATGTGCCCGCGATGATCCTCATGCCTGCAACAATGGTTTCAAGTCGGCATCAGGGTTGGCCACGATGGCAGGGTCTGCGGTCTTGCCGGCCTCGATCAATCGCTTGCCGATCATATAGGCGCGCGGGTCATTGGCCGCATCCACCGCCAAAAGCTGATCGCCCAGATAGTACCAGAATGACACCGCATCACCGCTGTTGCGGGTCACGACGCGGTCATAGCCGACATTCAAGCCGGCAATTTGCAGTTTCACGTCGTATTGGTCCGACCAGAACCACGGCTTTGCCACGTATTCCTTGTCGGCCCCCATGATGTTCTCGGCCACCACTTCGGCCTGATCAATGGCGTTGGGCACGCTCTCCAGCCGGATACGGTTGCCGCGATAGGGGAAGGACGCGCAGTCGCCCGCGGCCCAGATGTGTGGATCGGACGTGCGGCCATGCGCGTCAACCTTGATGCCGTTGTCCATCACCACCCCGGCCGCTTCGGCCAGGGCCGAGGCCGGCGCGATGCCAACACCCACGATCACGAAATCAACCTCGATCTCGCTGCCGTCGGTCAACCGCGCACCACGCACAGCCCCCTCGCCCAGCAGACGGTCCAGACCGACACCTTCGCGGATATCGACGCCGTGACCGGCGTGAAGGTTGCGGAAATAATCGCTGGTCTCCGGCGAAGCCACCCGTTGCAGGATGCGGTCGGCCATCTCGACCAGGGTCACCTGCAGCCCCAGCTTGGACGCCACCGCCGCCGCCTCGAGCCCGATATAGCCGCCGCCCACGATCAGCACCCGTGCACCTGCGGTAAAGCGCGGTGCCATGCTGTCCACGTCCATCAGATCACGCACGGTGCAGACCCCGTCCAACGTGCCGCCAATGGCAGCAGGCAAGCGGCGCGGGTCCGATCCGGTGGTCAGAACAAGCTGGTCATAATGCAGCACCTCGCCCGGCACGGTCACGGTTTGCGCAAGGGGATCAATCGCCTCGACCCGGACGCCCATGCGCAGGTCGATGTTGTTCTCGGAATAAAAGCTTTCGGGGCGCAGGAACATCCGTTCCAATGTCATGTCACCCAGCAGATACCCCTTGGACAGGGGCGGACGCTGGTAGGGCGGCACGCTTTCTGCACCGATCAATGTCACCTGACCCTCGAAGCCGCCATTGCGCAGCTTGGCCACACAGGATGATCCGGCTTGACCGGCTCCAATAACAATCACGTGCATACAGATCCCTTCCCTGACATTTCGGGCGAATTTGATGGCCCAAATCCCTGTCGGACCCTATATCGGGTAGCAACGACAACACAATTCCCGAAAGGAGCCTAAAATGGCACTCTCTCAAGGTGACACACTGCCCGACGCAACTTTGGTGCAAATGGGGGCCGAAGGTCCCGCCCCGGTCAAACTGGCCGACAAGACCAAGGGCCGCAAAGTGGTGATTTTTGCCGTTCCGGGCGCATTCACACCCACATGCCATTCGGCCCACGTGCCGTCGTTCATCCGCACCAAGGACCAGTTCGACGCCAAGGGCGTGGACGAGATCATTTGCGTGTCGGTCAACGATCCTTTCGTGATGAAAGCCTGGGGCGAAGCCACTGGCGCCACCGATGCAGGCATTACAATGCTGTCGGATGCCCACAGCGAGTTCACCAAAGCCATCGGCATGGATTTTGACGCGCCGCCCGCCGGTCTGATCGCCCGGTCCAAACGCTATGCGATGCTGGTGGACGACGGCAAGGTGACCCTGTTCCAGGCCGAAGAAAACTCTGGCGTCTGTGACGTTTCCGGCGGCGAAGGCCTGTTGGACAGCATGTAAAGGTCACCCATGGGTTACCCTATGGGTTTCTGAGACGTGCCTTGAACGCAAAAGGCCCCCGCGAAACGGGGGCCTTTTTCATGTCAGCATCGCCGCGCTTTATTCTGCCGCAGCCTGATAGATCGTGCGCGTGGGGAACGGAATATCGACGCCCTTGGCATCCAACGCTTCCTTGACCTTGCGGTTCATGTCGTTGGTAAAGGCAAAGTAATCCGACGCATTGCACCACACCCGCACCCGGAAATCGACCGAGCTGTCGCCCAGATTGCCGACCTGAATGAAGGGTTCCGGCTCTTTGTGCGCGCGCGGGTCGGCCATGATCGTTTCGCGGATCGTGTCCTCGGCGTCCTTCAGGTTCGCGCCATAGCCCACACCGAAATACCATTCGGCGCGGCGGGTCGGATAGACAGAATAGTTCTCGATCACGTTGCCCCAGACTTCCTTGTTGGGGATGATCACCTGGGTGTTTGACAGGCTGGCCAGTTCGGTAAAGTTCAGCGTCACGTCCTTGACCGTGCCCATCTGCCCGGCCACATCGACGAAATCACCGATTTTCAGCGGGCGGAACAGGATCAGCATCACCCCCGCCGCCACATTCGACAGCGTGCCCTGCAAGGCCAGACCAATCGCCAGACCGGCCGCACCGACCGCGGCGACAATCGACGTGGTCTGGATGCCGAATGTGTTCAGCACGATCAGCATCGTAAAGCCGATGATGACGTATTGGACAATCGAGCCCAGGAAATTGAACAGCGTGTTGTCCAGATGCGCGTGCGCCGTGCCGATCTTGCGCACACGGCTGCCCAGCCAAGCGGCAATGACCCAGCCGACAATGATGATGACAATCGCCCCGACAGCCGATCCGGCAATCGACGCCAGCATATTCAGTGTCAGGAAATCGGCAATCGTGTGGCCGCCAAAAATCTCGGTATTCATTAAGTCTTGAAACATAGCTTATCCTGCGAGGCTGTCCATTTTACGCGCCAGCTTGACGTCCAAAGTGCTGAGACCGTCGACATCATGCGTGATCAGCACCACGTTAACAGTATTGTACGTGTTATCCCACTCGGGGTGGTGATCCCATTTTTCCGCCCAGAATGCCGCGCGGGTCATCCAGCCGAAAGCATCTGCAAAATCGTTGAACTTGAATGTCTTGGCGATGGCATCGCGGCCATCGACCATCTCCCATCCGGTTTCCTTCAACGGCGCAAGCAATGTCTTGCGCGTCTCGGTGCTTAATTTTTCAGTCATTCCTGTTCCTCGATTTGAACTTTCTTGAAGGGGCCGTAATCCGTCAGAACCTCGATCTCTTCGGCCACGGCTTCGCCTTCGGCCTTTAGATAGGACGCGATCGCGTCAGAGAAACCCGGATCACCCACCCAATGCAGAGAATGGGTCGGTGTCGGCAGATACCCCCGCGCCAGTTTGTGTTCGCCTTGCGCACCCGCCTCGACCGTTTTCAGCCCCTGCGCGATGGCGATGTCGATGGCCTGATAGTAACACAGCTCGAAGTGCAGACAGGGGTGATGCTCTGTGCAGCCCCAATAGCGGCCATAAAGCGCGTGTGCGCCGATGAAATTCAGCGCGCCTGCCACATATGCCCCGTCGCGCCGTGCCAGCACCAGATAGATGTCGTCGCGCAGGTGCGCCTGGGCCTGATTGAAAAAGTCCCGTGTCAGATAGGGCGTGCCCCATTTGCGCGCGCCGGTGTCCTGATAGAATTCCCAGAAGGCATCCCAGTGGTGCGGCTGGATCGCGTCGCCCGTCAGCACCTCGATCTCGCCGCCGAAATCCTGCGCCTGCGCGCGTTCCTTGCGGATGTTCTTGCGCTTGCGGCTGGACAGGGTGGCCAGGAAATCGTCGAAGCTGCCGTAGCCGTCATTGTGCCAGTGGAACTGCTGCGTGACCCTGCGCATCAGCCCCATTTCAACGCCCAGTGCCGCCTCGGCTTCGGTGCAGAACGTGGCGTGCAGGGTCGAGATGCCGTTGTTTTCGGCCAGTTGCACAGCACCCTGCACCAGCGCGGCAAACCCTGCCTCGGCAAAGTCCGGATGCACCAGAAACCGCCGCCCCGTCGCGGGTGTGTGTGGCACCGCGATCTGGAGTTTCGGGTAATAGCGCCCGCCTGCCCGCTCGTAGGCATGGGCCCAGTTGTGGTCAAAGATATATTCGCCCTGACTGTGCGATTTGACATACATCGGGGCGCAGCCAATCACCTGATCGTCAATCGACGCCACCAGATACTGCGGCTGCCAGCCGGTGCCGGTGCCGACAGACCGGCTGTCTTCCAGCGCCCGCAGAAAGCGGTAGGTGGTGAACGGATCGTTCGGGCGGGCACCCTCCACAGCCTCGGGGCAAGCGCACGCGTCCCACGCCGCTGCGTCGATCTGTGCCAGCGTGGGCACAACCCTGATCTCTACCTCTTGCCCGCTCATGTCCGCCTAACTCTTGTTCATGCCTTGGTGGGGTTCGGCCACGGTCCTTATGTGTGGCGCAGCGGCGTCGGATCAACCTTTGAGCGATGGCAGATACTGCTCAAAAGTGACGTTCTGCGCCACGCGACGGGCGTCAGCCTCGGCCTCGGGGCTGCGAATGGTCCAACACAGAACATCCGCACCGGCAGCCTTCAGCTCGGCCACGCGGGGGCGGTCCAGATCTTCGGCCTCGTGACTGATGAAACTGGCGCGGGCGCGGGCGTAATCGGGTATCTCGCGCAGACGCGCGCAAACCGCTTCGCTCAGCGGCCAGTCCTCGGGGGTATAAGCGCTGGTCACCAGCCCACGGGGCACGTCCGGCAGAACCTTTGCCATTGTGGCCACCGAATGCGGGTTAAATGACATCACCGCGACCGGGCCGCGATAGTCGCGCAAAACCTTTGCCGCCGCATCCTCCAGCGGGCCGACATCGGGGCCCATCGCGCCGTCCTGATCCTTGATCTCGATCAGCAACGGCACACGGCCCGCGACGATCTCCAAGACCTCGGCCAGATCAGGAATGCCCTCATCCGAGCCACGCAGGACCGTCCGCCCCAGCGTCGCCGCGTCGCACAGGCGCAGCGGCCCGCTGGCCTCGGCCAGCCGGTCCAGCGCATAGTCGTGAAAGACCATCGCGCGGCCATCTGCGCTCAGTTGCAGGTCGATCTCGATACCGTAACCGTGTTCAATCGCCGCGCGGATGGCCGCGCGGCTGTTTTCGGGGCGGCCATCGGCCACATCATGCAGGGCCCGATGTGCAATCGGCACAGTCAGGAACCCCTGCGGCAGTCGCATGGTCATTTGACTTGAAAGATGCCTTCGATTTCGACCGCCACGCCCAAGGGCAAGGACGCCGCCGAAACCGCGGAGCGCGAATGCCGTCCGGCATCGCCCAGCGCTTCGACCAGGAAATCGGACGCGCCGTTGACCACTTTGGGCTGCTCGGTGAACTCGGGAGTCGAATTGACAAAAGCGGTCAGCTTGACCACGCGCACCAGACGGTCGATGTCGCCGTCGCAGGCGGCCTTGACCTGAGCCAGCAGGCTGATTGCACAGGTCCGCGCCGCTGCGGCGCCCGCCGCCACGTCCATATCCGCGCCCAGCTTGCCGGTGATGAAGCCATCAGGGCCGTTGGAAATCTGACCCGACACGTAAACCATGTCGCCCACCTGAACGAAGGGCACATAGTTCGCTGCAGGGGCCGGTGCATTCGGCAGTTCCACACCCAGGTCTGCCAGTTTCTTTGCAAAGCTCATCGCGTTCTCCAATGCTGAATTTCGCCGCGACGCTAGTCCCTCGCCCGCAGAATCAAAAGGCCCAAAGCTTCATCTTGCCCGATAAACTCCGGGGGACGGCGCGCAGCGACGGGGGGCTGGCCCCCGTCCAACGCTCAGGTCTCGCGGAACGCCCGTTTGAAATAATCGGCAAACGGCTTGATCAGGTAGGCCATCGGGGTGCGGTCGGCGGTGCGAATGAATGCCTCGACCGGCATGCCGGGAATCAACACCTCGCCCGCTTTCAATTTTTCCAGCTCGCCGGGGTTCAGCGTGATCTCGGCGCGATAATAGGTCCGCCCCAGCGTTTCATCCTCGAAGGCGTCGGCGGAAATCAACGCCACCTCGCCCACCAGTTCGGGCGTGCTGCGTTGGTCCAGCGCACTCAGCCGCAAGTTCACCTGCTGGCCCACGTGGACCTCGTCAATGTGGATCGGGTCCACTTGGGCCACGATCACCAAGGGGCGGTCTTGGGGGATCAGGAACAGCACGGGGTCAGCCCCGCGAATGACAGAGCGCGGCGTTTGAACGCGCATCGCATAGACAATGCCCGACACCGGTGCGCGAATCTGCAGCTTGTCGATGTCCTGCAACAAAGATGCCCGCTGTTCGACCAGTTCCAGTTCGCGGTAGCGCAGATCGCGCAGACGGGTGATCGCCTCTTCGCGCCGCGCAGAGGCGAGCTTGAGCACCTCAAGATCAATCTCGGTAATGCGCCCCTCGGCTTGCGCCTTGCTGGCCGCCAGTTCGCCCAATTGCCCGTCCAGGCTGGCCTGTTGGCGCTGCAGCGCCAGAACCCGCGTGGCCTGCGCCAACCCCTTTTCAAGCAGTGCCTGCTGATTGGTCAGCTCTTCCTCGATAAAGCCCAGTTGCAACCCCAGCGCCTTTTCCTGCGCCTCGATGCCCTCGATCTGGTTCTGGATCTGCCCCTGGCGTTTTTGCAGCTGCTCGGTTTCACCGGCCACGCTGTCGCGGCGGGCAAAGAACAGGTTGCGCTGGCCGCTGATCAGCTCTTCGAGATCGGGGTTGCCTGCCCCCGCCTGCATCAGTTCCTCTTCAAAGACCACTTCGTCGGTCTGGTCGCGCTCGGCCTCCAGCCGTCCGCGGCGGGCCATCAGCTCGTAAAGCTGGCCTTCGATGATCGCCAGTTGCGAGCGGGCCTGCCGGTCATCCAGCGCCAGCAGCAGATCGCCCGCCTTGACGGTGTCCCCTTCCTGCACCGCGATCTCGGCGACAACACCGCCGGTCGGGTGCTGTACGATCTGGCGGTTGCGGTCGACCTCGATCCGGCCAGATGCGATGATCGCCCCCGCGATATTGGTTTGCGTCGCCCACAGGGCAAAGCCGCCGAACAGCACGATCAGGCCGAACAGGCCGAACAGAACCGGCGCGCGTGCGCTCCATGCTTTTTCCGTGGCCTCGGTCATGTGATTCCTCCCGCGCGGCGGGGCGCCTGCGTGATTTGCTGGTGGTTCTGGACGTTCGACTTCAGCACTTCGTCCTTGGGACCAAAGGCCACGCGCATTCCCTGATCCAGGATCAGCAGCATTTCACATTCTTCAATCGCCGAAGGCCGGTGCGCCATGATCATGACCGACCGTCCATCCGCCTTCATCGCGCGGATCGCCCGGTTCAGCGCCTCGGTGCCGTCGTTGTCGAGGTTCGAGTTCGGCTCATCCAGCACCATGATAACAGGATCAGCATAGAGCGCGCGTGCCAGCCCGATGCGCTGGATCTGCCCGCCCGACAGGCGCTGCTGGCCCGAATTGATGCGCGTGTCATAGCCTTCTGGAAACTCGAGGATCATCTCGTGCGCATCCGCCTTTTTGGCAGCGGCCACCACGGCGTCATCATCGGGCACCTCGGCCAGACGGGCGATGTTTTCGGCAATGGTGCCGTCAAAGAGCTGTACCCGCTGCGGCAAATAGCCAACATGCTGGCCCAGAACGTCGGGATCATATTGGTCCAATGCAGCACTGTCCAAACGGATCGACCCGCCTGCAGGCCGCCACACGCCCGTCACGCAGCGCGCCAGCGTCGATTTGCCCGCGCCCGAAGGCCCGATCACGCCCAGCGCCTCGCCCGGTTTCAACTCGAAATTCAGGCCGCGCAATGACGCCTGTTTTTCGCCCGGCGGCACCACGGTCAGCGATTTCGCCACAAGCCGTGCCTTTGGCTTTGGCAATGCGGTGCGCGGCTGCTCGGGTTGAACCGTGCCCAAAAGCTCGGCCAGGTTGTCCCAGCCCTTTGACGCACGCTGGACCAGCGACCACTGGTTCAGCATCATCTCGATCGGGGCGAGCGCCCGTCCCAGCAGGATCGAACCCGCGATCATCGCGCCCGCCGTCATTTCGTTTTGCAGCACCAGATAGGCCCCAAGACCCAGCATCGCGCTTTGCAGGAACAACCGCAGGGTTTTGGTCATGGAGGTAAACGTACCGCCCACATCGGTTGCCGCGATCTGCTCCTTCAGCGCGCGGCTGCGCGTCTTGGACCAGCGGGTAAAGGCGGCATCGCGCATGCCCATGGCCTGTACCATCTCGGCCTCGATCCGAAGCTGGTCCGACATCGACCCGGCTTGCTGCCCCGCGATGCCAGCGCGCAGTTGCGGTTCACGCGACAGCCACTGGTTCAGGAATGCGATGATGATCAGCAGCACGCCACCGCCCACCGCCAGCCAGCCCAGCATCGGGTGGAACATGAAAATCCCGGCCATAAAGATCGGAGTCCATGGCAGGTCGAAAAACGCGATGAGAACCGGCGAGGTCAGGAACCGTTGCACGGCTTCCAGATCGGCAAGGCCGGATTGGGTTTGCAGATCGGGTGCCACGGCGGATTTGCGCACCACGGCATCGAACACGCGACGGTCCAGGCGCATCTGGAACCGTGCGCCAACGCGGGCCATGATCCGGCTGCGGGTGTAGTCCAGAATGCCCATGACGCCATAGAGGAACAGAACCAGCAGCGACAACGCGATCAGCGTCGCCTCGGAGCGGCTGCCCAGCACGCGGTCATAGACCGACAGCATGTAAAGTGGCCCCGTGAGCATCAGCAGGTTGGCAAACAGACTGAACACACCCACCAGCCAATAGAGGCTTCGGCTTTCGGAACGGGCACGCCGAAGTTCGGCCACCCCAAGTTTCTGGACCCGGTTTTGCATCGGCACCTTTTCGCCTGATATACGGCGACTGCTATGCCCTTTCGGGCGTAAAGACTTTAGAGTCCCTGTCGCTGAACTGCCACAGAGATATAATTCGCATGCTACACGTCTGGGCATCGCCCATGAAAGTATTAGGTACGGTCTAAAGTTAAAAAACGGAGATTTCCATTGCCAGTTTATCGCTTCCTGCCCCCTGTGGCGCGCCTGCCGATTGTCATACTGGCTCTGGCCCTTGTCTCGGCCTGCGCAGCACCCGACCCCGCCGCGGTCAGCCCTGACGGCATTTACGACCCCAACGAGGCCCGGAACCGAAAAGTTCACGCGTTCAACCGCAGTCTGGACAAGGCTGTCTTGCGGCCTGCGGGGCGCGGCTATTCGAAGGCTGTTCCCGACGGGATCGAAGACAGCATCGGAAACTTTGCCACCAACCTGGCACAGCCCAGTGTCATGGTGAATTCGCTGCTGCAGGGTGATTTTCGCGGTGCAGGCCTGTCCACAGTGCGGTTCCTGACCAACACGGTACTGGGCTTTGGCGGGCTGGTCGATGCCGCCACCGAGTTCAAAGTGCCCCAGCACGACACCGATTTCGGCGAGACCCTCTATGTCTGGGGTGTCGGCGAGGGCCCATATGTCGAAATGCCAATCGTTGGCCCCGGAACCCGCCGCGACGCGGCAGGCCGTGTTGTCGATCTGTTTACCAACCCGCTGACCTATTCACTGCCCAGCCCCGAGAAATATTACAGCACCGGCGCCAAACTGGCCTCGCGCTTGGGGGATCGTGGACGGTATTCCGATACGGTCGATTCGATTCTGTACGAAAGTGCGGACAGCTATGCCCAAACGCGCCTGATCTATCTTCAGAACCGGCGATTTGAACTGGGGTCGAGTGTTGGCGCCGATGGCGGCGATCCATACTCTGACGACCCGTACTCTGACATTTACGAGGACCCATATGCTCAATAACCTGACACGACGCACTTTCCTTGCAGCTTCCGGCGGTGCCCTTGTGGCCGGTCCGGTCTGGGCACTGACCGAAGCACAGGCGCGCACGCTCGTTGACGGGCTGGTGGCCGAGATCAACCGGGTCATCGGTTCGGGCAAGTCCGAAGCGGCGATGATCGGCGATTTCAAGAACATCTTCGCCAAATACGGTGATGTGCCGATCATGGCCCAATACGCCCTGGGCGTGGATGGGCGCAGTGCCTCCGCGGCGCAGAAACGCCAGTTCGGCGATGTCTTTGCCGGCTATATTTCACGCAAGTACGGCAAGCGGTTCCGCGAATTCATCGGTGGCCGGATCGAAGTGAAATCCGCGCGCCAGATCAAGGCAGGCTACGAGATCAAGACGACGGCCTACCTGCGCGGCGAAGCGCCCTTTGAGGTCACGTTCCTGGTGTCGGACAAATCGGGACGCAACCTGTTCTACAACATGTTCATCGAAGGCGTGAACCTGCTGCTGACGGAACGCACCGAAATCGGCTCCCTGCTGGACCGCAACGGTGGCAACATCGACAAGATGATCGCAGACCTCGCCCGCATGGGCTGAGCCACAAATCGAATCGGTAACGCCCTTTTTGGGGGGCGTTACCGCTCCCCGCCGTTGTTTTGCGGCTGAGACGACGGCGACGCGTTGCCACCACCCCCCAGAATGTCCCGCAGCAGGTTGTTGATGATGTTTTCCGTCGTTGACGGCCGAGGCTGTTCAACCGGTGCATCCACGACATGCTGTGCCCCGCGCGGCGCGTCCATCGGCAGCGGCGTGTCAGGCACGCCTTCGTGCACACGCACCATGACCTCACGCCAGATCTCTGCGGGCAACCCGCCGCCTGTCACCCCTGTCAGCGGCGTGTTGTCGTCGTAACCCATCCAGACACCGGCTACATAGTTGCCAGTGAACCCGATGAACCACGCATCCCGCGCCGCCTGCGTTGTGCCGGTCTTGCCCGCGATTTCGCGTCCGCCGAACTGCGCCCGCGCGCCGGTGCCTTCGCTGACAACCTTTTCCATCATCCAGACCAGTTGACGCGCGGCCTCTTCCTGGATCACACGTTCGCCGATGCCGCCGCCGGTGCCCATCAGGGGTTCCTTGTCGCCCAGCAGGCGCAGCTCGGTCAGACCGTAAGGCGTGACCGCCGAACCGCCATTCAGGAAACCGGCATAGGCGCCTGTCATTTCGATCAGCGTGCTTTCCGACGCGCCCAGCGCCAGCGCGGGCCCTGCGGCCAGATCGCTTTCGATGCCAAAGCCGCTGGCGACACGCCGGACCAGATCGCGGCCCACGTATTCTGATATCTTCACAGCCGGAATGTTCAGCGATTCCTCGAGCGCCTTGGCCAGTGTCACGGTGCCCAGGTAACGGTTGGTGTAGTTCTTGGGGGACCATGGGCCGGAACCGGGTATGTTGATCGTCAAAGGTGCGTCCTCGACGGTATCAAGCGGTGAATATCCCAGGTCCAGCGCGGTGGCATAAACGAACGGCTTGAAGGCCGAACCAGTCTGGCGCAGCGCCTGCGTGGCGCGGTTAAAGGCACCGGCCACCTGGTTCTCGCGTCCGCCCACCATGGCGCGCACGGCACCGTCGGCGTCCATCACGACAATCGCTGCCTGCGCCTTGGACCCTTCGCGGACCTTGTTCTCGAATATCCACCTCAAGCCCTCTTCGGCTGCCCGCTGGATGCGTTGGTCCAGCGTGGTGCGGATGATCACGTCCTCGGTGGTTTGACGGGTAAAGAATTCGGGACCGGACGACATCACCCAGTCGGCGAAATACCCGCCCGCACGCGCCGCTGCGGCCTCGCTCAGCTCGGCTGGATTGGCCTGTGCTTCGGCGGCCTGCGCGTTGGTCAGGTATCCCTGTTCGTTCATCAGCCGGATGATTGTCGCCGCGCGGTTCTGCGACCGCGCAAGATCGTTGGTGGGGGCAAACCGGGTGGGCGCAACCAGCAGGCCGGCCAGCATCGCGGCCTCGGCGGGGGTCACATTGGCGGCCGATTTGCCAAAGTAACGCTGGCTTGCCGCCTCGAACCCACGGGCTCCGGCACCCAAGAAGGCGCGGTTCATGTAGATCGTGAGAATGTCATCCTTGGAATACTTGGCTTCCATCGCCATCGCATAGACGGCCTCGTAGATCTTGCGCTGCAGGGTCCCGCGACGGCACTCCTGTTCATATTCCTTCTCGGATTGCCCGGTGGTCGGATCATAGGGTGTGCCCAGGCACAACAGCTTTGCCACCTGCTGTGTGATGGTCGAACCGCCGTGCCCGTCCAGTGGGCCGCGTCCTTCACGCAGGTTGATGCGAATGGCGCTGGCGATGCCGCGCGGGCTGACACCGACGTGTTTGTAGAATCGCTTGTCCTCGGTGGCGACAATGGCGTGCAAAAGGTTAGGGGACACCGTTTGCGCGGTCACGACGCCGCCGAACTGGTCACCGCGCCATGCAAATGTAGCGCCCTGGTAATCCTTAAGCGTCACCGATCCGCGGGCGCGGCCGTCCAACAGCTCTTCGAGGTCGGGCAAGGTCGTGGCGGTATAGCCAACCCACAGGCCGATCACGACAACCAAGGCAAGCGTGCCGCGCCAGGTCACCGCCCAGAACAGGCGCACGATGAATCGGATGATCCACAGGAACAACCCGACAATGCCACCACGTCGGGGCGGCGTGGGCTTGCGGCGTTTCACCGGGGGTTTGCGTGGTGTGGTCGGTTTCTTCCTGGAAGCGGCACCAGACCGTTTGTCTGCCACCAAAGGACGCTTGCCGCGTGTCGTGTTCTTCATCTAGACCCCTGCTCGGCCTTGTTTGTTTCGGACACAATACCTGTCTGCGCTCCGAGATACACGGGGAACTGTTCAGCAATGACCATCATTTTTTCGATTAAATTTTCATCACATAACAGAATTTGCGCATTTTTTACGCACATATTGCGGATTCATCCGGTGCAAATGTGCGCCTGACCTTCCCCAAAAGCCTTGGGTTCCGTCTGTTGCCTTCAGGAAAACGGCTGGAAATGCGGCCAAGCGACAAGGGGAATTTGCGTGAAACTGATCATAGCAACGATCAAACCATTCAAGCTGGAGGATGTCCGTCAGGCTCTGACCGAAGCAGGCGTCCGCGGCATGATGGTAACCGAGATCAAGGGCTTTGGCTCTCAGTCCGGCCATACCGAAATTTATCGCGGCGCTGAATACGCCGTGAACTTCGTGCCGAAGATCAAACTGGAAATCGTCGTCGATGCGGCCTCCGCCGATCAGGTGGTCGAGACCATCAAGAAGACGGCCCACACCGGCAAAATCGGTGACGGCAAGATTTTCGTGCTCGATGTCGAACAGGCCGTGCGTGTGCGCACCGGCGAAACAAACCAAGACGCGCTTTAACGCGATTGCAACCGGGGACATTCCAACAATGAAACGTACCGTAACCTTTACCCTTGCAGCCGCCGCGTCTGTCGCGCTGCTGCCGACGCTGGGCTTTGCCCAGGACGCAGAACCCGCAGTCGGCGTGAATGCGGCGACCGACACTGTCTATATCCTGAACTCGCTGCTGTTCCTTGTGGGCGGCTTCCTGGTGTTCTGGATGGCTGCAGGCTTTGCCATGCTCGAAGGCGGGCTTGTCCGCTCGAAGAACGTCACCATGCAGATGACAAAGAACATCGCGCTGTTCTCGCTGGCGGCGATCTTTTACTACCTGCTGGGCTATAACCTGATGTATCCCGGCGACGGCTGGAGCATTGATGGCGTTCTGGGCGCGTTCGGCACTGCCGGGCTTGAGCCTGTGGGCGTTACGGCGGCCGATGCGGATGCATATGACTATGCCTCGACCGGTTCCGACTTTTTCTTCCAGCTGATGTTCTGCGCGACAACCGCGTCGATCGTTTCGGGCACCTTGGCCGAGCGCATCAAGCTGTGGCCCTTCCTGCTCTTCACCATTGCCCTGACGGCCGTGATCTATCCGGTTCAGGCGTCGTGGAAATGGGGCGGCGGCTTCCTGGATGCCATGGGCTTCCTCGACTTTGCGGGTTCGACTGTTGTGCACTCTGTCGGTGGCTGGGCTGCCCTGGTCGGCGCGCTGATCCTGGGTCCGCGTATCGGCAAATACAAAGACGGCCGTACCATTCCGATGCCCGGTTCGAACCTGACACTGGCAACACTGGGTACGTTCATCCTGTGGCTGGGTTGGTTCGGCTTCAACGGCGGCTCGCAGCTGGCGATGGGCACCGTGGGCGACGTGGCTGACATCAGCCGTATCTTCGCAAACACCAACACGGCGGCTGCCGGTGGTGCCATCGCGGCGCTGATCCTGACGCAGATCCTGTACAAGAAGCCTGACCTGACCATGGTTCTGAACGGCGCGCTGGCCGGTCTGGTTTCGATCACGGCCGAGCCGCTGACCCCCTCGCTGGGTGCGGCAACGCTGATCGGTGCGATTGGCGGTATCATCGTGGTCTTTGCGGTTCCCTTCCTGGACAAGCTGAAGATCGACGACGTTGTCGGCGCCATCCCTGTGCACCTGTTCTGCGGCATCTGGGGCACCATCGCGGTGGTTCTGACCAACCCGGACGCTTCGCTGGCGACACAGCTTTATTCGATCGTCGTGGTGGGTCTGTTCACCGTGATTGCATCGGGCATCGTCTGGTTCATCCTGAAAGTGGCCATGGGCATCCGTGTCTCGGAAGAAGACGAGATCACCGGTCTGGACATGGCGGAAATGGGCATGGAAGCCTATCCCGAATTCTCCAAGGGCTGAGGTCTCCTTCCTCCCACTTATCAGCCTTGAGAAAACAAACCGGGCGCAGCGATGCGCCCGGTTTTTTCTTTTGCTGGACAGGCTGAACAAAAAAGGGTGGCCCCGCAGGACCGCCCTTTATAATCTCGCCACATCAGACGTGGATCAGATGCCCGCGTCGATGATTGCCCGCGCCAGCACCGGAATTGTGGTTTCGTTCAGACCGGCGATGTTCATGCGGCTGTCGCCCACCATGTAGATCCCGTGATCCACCCGCAGCTTTTCAACCAGCTCGGGCGTGGTGCCCAGACGCGAGAACATGCCGCGATGTTCGGCCAGAAAATCGAAGCGGTCCGAATTCGACAGACGCTTCAACTCGCCCGCCAGTTGCTTGCGCAGGTTCAACATGCCCAGACGAACCTCTTCCAGCTCTGCCTGCCAATCGGCGCGCAGTTCATCGTCGGTCAGGATCATCGTCACCAGCCGTGCGCCGTGGTCGGGCGGGAAGCTGAAGTTCTGGCGGTTCAGAAAGGCCAGAGTGCCCTGGTTCAACGCCTGCGCGCCCGCATCCGCAGAAACCAGCATCAGGATGCCGGTACGTTCGCGGTAGATGCCAAAGTTCTTCGAGCAGCTTGCCGCGATCAAACATTCCGGCACAGCCGCCGCCACCGCATGGGTGCCCGCCGCATCGGCGTCCAGACCGTCGCCAAAGCCCTGATAGGCGATGTCGATCATCGGGGTCGCGCCAGTGGCTTGCAGCACCTTGATGACTTCGGCCCACTGATCCATCGTCAGGTTGGCGCCGGTCGGGTTGTGACAGCAGCCGTGCAACAGGATCACATCGTCCTTGGTCGCGGTTTTCAGGTCCTCGATCATGGCATCAAAAGACACGCTGCGCGTTTCGCTGTCGAAATAGCGGTAGGGCACGGCTTCGATGCCCAGATATTTCAGAATCGACAGGTGGTTCGGCCATGTCGGATCAGACACGAACACCCGCGCCCTGGGGTTTGCCATCTGAACCAGCTCGAACGCCTGGCGCACGGCACCGGTGCCGCCGGGCGTCGCTGCCGCCGCAACCGTGTTGCGCGGCACGGCATCACCCAGAACCAGCTTGATCATCGCGTCCGAAAACGCAGGATCGCCAACAAGACCTGTATAGGTCTTGGTGTCCTGCTCTTGCCACAGCTTGTGCTCGGCCGCCTTGACCGCGCGCATCACCGGCGTCAGGCCCGAGGCGTCCTTGTAGACACCCACACCAAGGTCGATCTTGGTGTCACGCGGGTCTTCTTTGTATTGCGCCATCAGCGACAGGATCTTGTCAGGGGCCTGCGGCTTGAGAGTTTCGAACATTATGCGTCTCCGGTTGCGACGGGCACGGTGGGGAACATCCCCCACTCAGCCCAGGATCCATCGTAAAGCGACCATGCATCAACGCCGATGCGTTCCAGCGCCAGCGCCAGAACCGATGCGGTGATGCCCGATCCGCAGGTGGTGATCATCGGGCGGGACAGGTCGATGCCCGCTGCCTCGAAGACCGCGCGCGAATCGGCTGGGGATTTCAGGGTGTTGTCGTCGTTCAAAAGTGTGTTGAATGGCACGTTGCGCGATCCGGGGATATGCCCGGACCGCAGGCCTTCGCGCGGCTCGGGCGCATCACCGCGGAAACGGGCGGCGCTGCGGGCATCGACGATCTGCGCGTCGCCCAGTTTGGACGCCTGCGACACCTGCGTGACATCGCGGACCAGATGGTTCTGGAAACGAACGGTCAGGTGGCGGTCCTTGACCACGGGAGGCATGTCCTCGACGGCGCGCCCTTCGGCCTGCCATTTGGGAAAGCCGCCGTCCAGAACGGCCACATTCTCGTGGCCCATCAGGCGGAACAGCCACCACACGCGCGGCGCGGACATGATGCCGGCACCGTCATAGACCACAACCTGATGGCCATCGCCCACACCCATGGCCCGCATCCGGGACATGAATTTTTCCACCGGGGGCGCCATGTGTGGCAGGTCGGACCGCGCGTCGGAAATGTCGTCGATGTCAAAGAACCGCGCACCGGGAATATGGGCCGCGTCATACTCGGCCTTGGGGTCGCGTTTGGCGTCCGGCAGATACCAGGACGCATCCAGAATCCGCAAATCCGGGTCCTTGATGTGCTTGGCCAGCCACTCGGTCGAGACAAGCGTTTTGGGGTCGTCGGACATGGGTGGCCTCCGTGCGTGAATAAACGTGTTTTCCCTACCCTCGCAGGGCCGTCTTCGCAAGACAGATCGCCGGAGAGCGCGTTGTTAGCCGTGATCCTTGAGCAGGCGCGCCTTTTGACGGCTCCAGTCCCGCTTGGCGCTGGTTTCGCGCTTGTCGTGGTTCTTCTTGCCCTTGGCGATGCCGATCTTGATCTTGGCCATGCCGCGATGATTGAAATACAGCACCAGCGGCACCAGCGTCATGCCCTTGCGCTGGGTTTCATTCCACAGGTGCGACATCTGCTTGCGACTGACCAGCAGCTTGCGGCGGCGGCGTTCCTCATGGCGGAATGTCTTGGCCTGATCGTAGGGGGCGACATAGCTGTTCACCAGCCACAGCTCGCCATCTTCAACGGCAGCATAGCTTTCCGCGATGTTCGACCCGCCTTGGCGCATGGATTTGACCTCGGACCCCTCAAGGATGATCCCGCATTCCAGGTCCTCCTCGATGGCATAGTCAAACCGTGCCCGCCGGTTCTCGGCGATCACTTTGTAATTCGGGTCTGCGTTCTTTACCTGTGCCATAGGATGGGGATGTAGGGCGAAGTTACGCATTTCACAATATCGCCGCACCACATTCACAATTTCTCAGAACTGTGATGCAAAGAAGCGGTATATCTTGCACGAAGGAATCCCGATGAAACCGCTCTTGTTGATGGTCCTGATGCTGCTGTCCACGCCTGTGGAGGCGGATCAGGCGCGGATTCTGGCCATCGGAGATTCGCTTTTTGCCACCTATTCGGGGTCAGACCGGTCGATTCCCGACGTGGTTGCGCATGAACTGGGGCAGCGGGTGACGAACCGGTCGGTGATGGGCGCGCGGATGATCTACAAGCTGCCGCTGACCGGTGCGATGGGGTTCAATATCGCGCGCCAGTATCGGCCCGGCCCGTGGAAATGGGTCATCGTGAACGGCGGCGGCAATGACCTGTGGCTGGGCTGCAATTGTTCGCGCTGCGACCGCAAGATGACCAAGATGATTTCCAAGGACGGAACGCGCGGTGAAATTCCGTCACTGGTGTCCAAGATACGCAGCGGCGGCGCACAGGTGATCTATGTGGGATACCTGCGCAGCCCCGGTCGCGGGTCCCCGATCGAACATTGCCGCGACGAAGGGGACGAGCTGGACGCACGCGTGATCCAGATGGCGCAGCGCGATGCAGGCGTGTGGTTCGTGCCAATGGCGGATCTCGTGCCTTATGGCGACAAGTCTTTTCATGCCGCCGACATGATCCACCCCAGCCACAAGGGAGCGGCGGCGGCTGGCAAACGTGTGGCCAGGATCATCCAGCAAGCAGGTGGTTAACTGCCCAGCTTCTTGTGGACCTCGTCCAGATCAATCTCGGCGATGGGCATCTTGTTGGCAGGGTTTTCAAAGTCGTATTTGAACACTTCGAAATCGCGTTTGTAGATTTCATAGACCAGATGCATCGACAGATCGTCAAAGTAATCCTCGACCGGGTGCAACCGCTTGGGGCCATGCCCTTCGCTTTCGTTAAAACGTGGGATCTCTGCCAGATTCACCTTTTGCGGTGTCTCGATGGCATCCAGCACCTCTTGCATGCCTTCGTTGAACTTCTCGGTCCAGAAGATCTTGTCGTAGCGCCCGCCGTTCACGATGTAGGTCGACACGTGGCCTGACATCGCTGACCAGTGAATGTCCGGCTCCATCGGCTTGCGAAAGCGGATGGTGTCCCGGGTGAACAGCAGGAACCGGCGAAAGCTGGCGATCTGGTCAAACTCTTGCTTGCCGTCGTCGCCGCCCACTTCGATCCCGTATTTCTGGATCAACAGGGGCACCAAGTTGCCGCGATACCGTTTGCCATTGCGCTGGATGCCACAGATCTTGTCAAAGAACGAGGACAGGATGCGGGTGTAGGGATTGCGCACACAGGTGAACGCGTAGGATGTGTGGTTTTGCACGTTGGCGGTGATCGGTGCCTGGCTGTCCTCCAGCGCCCATTTGTGCAGACCGCCTTGGGAATCGTGAATGTCACCGTCGTAAAATTCACCATGATCCGAGTAGTACATGATCTGGCCAATGGTCGAACAGGCGCATTTGGGCACCACGCGGTACACCACGCTTTCGCTTTCCGTCATCCACGTTCCGGGGAAACCCATACCTGTCGTCCTCTGATTCCCTGCTGTTTCAAATGGCAGCAGTGGTCTGTCGCAGCAAAAAAGCAAATAAATGCTGTTTATTCAATGACCCTTCACCTCTATCTAGGTAAACAACATTAGGTAAAGGGCTTGTAAATTTCCGGTATGGCCAAAATCGCCTATATATTGCTGTGTCACAAGGACCCCGATGCCATCATCAAGCAGGCGGAGCGTTTGACTGCGGCTGGTGACTATATGGCAATCCACTTTGACGCCTCTGCCAGTGTCGAACATTTCAGGACAATCCGCGCGGCGCTGGACGACAACCCCAACGTGGTTTTTGCCCACAAGCGGATCAAATGCGGCTGGGGGGAATGGTCGCTGGTGCAGGCGACGCTCTATGCGGTCGAATCCGCCGTCAAGGCATTCCCGCGCGCCACGCATTTCTACATGCTGTCGGGCGATTGCATGGCGATCAAATCCGCCGAATACACGCACCGGTTCCTGGACGACAACGACGCCGACTTTATCGAAAGCTTCGACTATTTCGAAAGCGACTGGATCAAGACCGGGATGAAAGAAGAACGGCTGATTTACCGCCACTTCTTCAACGAACGCAGACAGAAATGGCTGTTCTACACCAGCTACCATTTGCAAAAACGCTTTGGCCTGACCCGTGAAATTCCCGGCGACATCCAGGTGCAGATCGGCAGCCAGTGGTGGTGCCTGCGGCGCCGCACGGTGGAATGGGTGCTGGAGTTCACCAAGAAGCGCCGTGATGTCATGCGGTTTTTCCGCACCACATGGATTCCCGACGAAACCTTCTTTCAGACCATCGTGCGCCATGTGGTGCCTGAAAATGAAATCCGCACCCGCACGCTGACATTCCTGATGTTCACCGATTACGGCATGCCGGTCGTTTTCTATGACGACCATTACGACCTGCTGCTCAGCCAGGACTTTTTGTTCGCCCGCAAGATCAGCCCCGAAGCGCGCGATCTCAAGCGTCGCCTTGGGCTTTTGTATGCGGCTGAAGGGGTACAGTTCCAGATTTCGAACGAAGGGCGCAGCCTGTTCAAATTCCTCAGCGGGCGCGGCCGTATCGGGCGGCGCTTTGCCACGCGGTTCTGGGAAACGGAATCAACGCTTGGCCGCGAGCGGGAACTGATGATCGTCATCTGCAAGAAATGGCATGTCGCCAAACGTGTGCTGGAGCGCATACGACAGGTCACCAATGTGCCGGCGATCGAATATCTGTTCAACGAAGAGGACACGCCGCTGCCGGATCTGGGCGGCATCCAGAAAACGCTGGGCAAACGCACCCGCCACAGGCGTGCGCTGATGCGGATGTTGTTCGACTATTACGAAACCGACCGGCTGATCGTATGCATGGACCCGGGCGAGCTGGACCTGTTGCAGGATTTTGCAGGAGATCGGTCGATCACGCGCATGCTGGAAATCCAGTGCAAGTTTACAGAGGATTATCTGATCGGTCACGCCATGCGCGTCGGACTGGCAGGCGAGCAGACCAGTGCGGAAACACTGGAACGGCTGCTGCCCACGATCCGCAACGACATGGTGTTTGAAAGCGACCGCATCCGCGATGCCGAATTCGAGAACATGAGCCGGATGCGCGAGGGTGCTCCGGTCGATCAGAACGCCCGCGCCCTTGCGACCTTTCTGAGCATCGGCGAAGACAAGGGCCGCGAGATCGCAAACGCCGACTACCTGTTCGCGGATTGACGCGGCGCGCACAGGTCATCCCTGAGCGCACCGCGTATCGCTTTAGTAAACCGCATCTGTCCCCTTGGGTTTCATCGACGGCAGCACGATCACATCTGCCCCGTGCAACGCGCGGCCATACAGGTGGATCACGTCCTGGTTCAGCATCCGGATACAGCCCGAGGACACATTCCGCCCCAGTTCACGCGGATCGGCGTCGCCGTGGATGCGGTACAATGTATCCACGCCGTTTTCGAACAGGTACAGCGCCCGCGCGCCCATCGGGTTGCCAGGGCCGGGGGGCATGCCGCCCTTGGCCACGGAATAGGGGGCCAGCTCGGGTTTGCGGGCAATCATTGTGGCGGGCACTTTCCACACCGGCCATTCGCGGCGGAACTGCAAACGCGCGGTGCCGTCCCAGGCAAAGCCTGCGGCCCCCACGCTGACGCCATAGCGGGTCGCCATTTCCGGGCTTTCGATGAAATACAGCATCGCGTCGTCGGGATCGACGACGATGGTGCCGCGGGCGTGTTGCGGCCACAGGTTGGTGACCTCCTGTCGCCAATACTCGGGCTTCAGGACGCCCTCGGGCACCGCGGGCACAGGATAGGGTTCATCCGGGATCGCCTGATAAAAGGCAGGCAACGGCGGGATCACCGGCGCCGGAGCGGCCACCGGTGTGGGTTCGGGTCGGGCGCAGGCACCAAGGCCTGCTGCCACGCCATAGGCGACGAACATACGTCTGGTTAACATTTGGAGTATCCTTTGAACTGATCGGGGATGGCGCGGGCTGCGCCGGTGGTCCGGTCAGATCAAGCGCGGCGGGCCTTGCGGGGGCGGCTTTGGCACGCTGCTGCGCAACACCCGGTCCTGGGGCACGGGCACCTCGGCGTCACGGGCGGGTGCGTTCAGCGTCACGCCGTCGTGCAAACGTATGTCCTGTGCGCAGGGCGACCCCGGCAGCGTTGCCGTGCGGCACCGCTTGCGCGGACGCTCGACCGATGCGGGCACCGCGGACACTTGCGATGCATCAGAGGCGCTTGCGTGCGCGGGCTGGGCCAGCGCCGGATAGACAGCCGAAAACGCCCCCCATGGCATCACCACAAGGACCATCAAGGCCAGAAGAAGAGCGCGCAAAACCGTCATATCGTCCGAAATGGCGGATGCACCGCGCCAAGTCCACCCTTGGCGCGATCACATAGAGATGATCAACGCAACGAAACAGCCGATCGTGTCTATTTCGACTTCCACGAATCCAGCCAGCGCGAGAACCGGCTGCGACGGTCGGCCATCGCATCGCCTGCGGCCTCCCAGCTGTCCTGCATTTCCTCCAGCCGCGGGTCGATCCGCGCCTGGCGGAAGCGGCGCCAGCGCACCCAGACGAAATAGACCACCATGAAAAACAGCGTCAGAATGAAGATGTTCAGGAACGGAATGCCCTTGGACGCATCCGGCCCGTCCACCGGCGTCACCGAAATGGCGTTGGGAAAGATCGAATAGAATTCGTTCCGCCAGCCATAGTGTTTAACGATCGCATACTGCGGATTGGCCTTGGTCGACTTGAGATCAGCCGCTTCGGTCTGCAGGTTCTTTGTGTCGAACTTGAAATAGGGCGGCCAGCTCCAGCCGGTGTCCTCGTTGCGGTAAACGATCACCCGTCCGTTGGTGCGCACGGCCTGAATGAACAGAACATCACGGTTGGCCAGCGTGCCGTCAGTGCCCACATCGGCCTGCGCCCAGAACCAGCGGTTTTCGCCCGGATCAATGCGCTGCTCGAACGTGTCGACGATCCGCACGATGTCCTTTTGCGGCAGGGTATAGTGGAAAAAGGCCGCCACAAAGACCCAGAACACGATGATGAAAAACCATTTGACGTAGCGCATAGGGGGCCTCCGTTCAGGCGAAATTGGTCAGATAGATGATGACGCCCACCAGAATCGTGGGCACCACATAGACGCCAAGGATCAGCTTGCGCCGCAATGAGTTGTCGTATTCGATCATGCCGATATCTACAAACGCCTCTTCGGTCTGTTCGGCCACACCTGCCAACGCCTGTTCACGCCATTCCGCCCGCAGCTTGCCCTTGCGCACACTGCGCGAATAGAGCGACAGAGCGATATAGATGATCGTCAACACCACAAAGCCGATACCGATCAGACGAAGCAAGGCGAACATGGTCTATCTCCTGACTGCGCCCCAGGGGCCAACGCGGGCGATCAGATCGTCCATCGTCTGCGGCTGGGTGCGGGTGGTGGATGCGGGCGGCTCTTCCATCGGCGCGTCATGGCCGAACAGCGCATCGCGCGTGCCGACCTTGTCCGCCTGATATTCGGCCGCGAGGTATTGCGCGACATATTCCTTCTTGGCATCGGGCCAGCAGGCGTAGGTGTCATAGAACATCTGTTTGTTACAGATGAACAGCTGGCGGACGTCCTTTGGGGTCAGCTCTGCCAACAACATGTTGACCAGATCGGCATCGGGATGTGCTGCCGCCCGCAGCGTGTAGAAATAGGCCGGATGATCCGAGGTGATGCGTGGCCATGCACCGCCGTTTTCGGCCCAGTTCACCAGCGCGGCCAGCGCGTGGAATTCCTCGGGCAGGTGTTCGGCATGGTTGCGCGCCAGCCTGCGCATATCGGCCCGCGTGGTGCCCGACAGATCGACGCCTGCCGAGGTGACCGCATCGACCAGAATGAAATCCATCTTCTGGCGCAGGATCGCAGCGGAATCGATGCCCCGCGCCGCCACGATGGGTTCGGCCAGCCCGTTCAGTTCCAGAAACCGCGCGATCTGGTTGCGCTGGCGGGTCTCGAACACATGCTCCAAGGGCAGTTTGCCCAGCGCGCTTGCGTCACCAGAGGCAATCACTGCCGGATGTTCGACCTTCTGGAACACATAGAGGCCGCCGAAATGCGCCGTCCAGAAATTGCCTTGCTCGAACCGTGTCTTTTTCAGCTTCACCGGATTGCGCGTGACGTCACCGGTTTGCGCGGCCAGGCCGATCATTTCGGCGATCAACACATCGTCAAACCATGCGTCTTCGGCTTCCAGAAACCGGTCGACCTTGCCCGCCAGTTTTTCAGCATTGCGCACGGTGCCTGCGGTGGTGTCCGCATCAATGGTGATCGCGCGAATGTCGAACAGGCGTTGGGGCGTGGACACGTCATAGACCGAATTCACCAGCTCGCCCGCCACCGCATCCCGCGCGGTCAGCGCAAACAGCGCCGCCTCGTTCTCCTCGATGAACCGCCGCAGGATGGTGCGCGAGGTCGAAAATTTCGCATCCAGCAGTGGCGCGCGCTTCTGGTCAGTGCTGAGCAGGATAAACTGCCGGTTCACGCCGCCCTTGTTCAGGTACAGCGGATCGCCCAGATCGGCGCCCACCTCGGGGGAAAAACCGGACAGGTCGATGTAGAAATCGGTCAGCGTGGTGCGCTTGCCCGTCAGATGCTCCAGCGCGCGGTTATAGCGTTCCACCAGCGCGGGGCTGGTAACGGGGTAGAGGTTGCCGAACATGAGGCCGAGGCGGATGAGGCGGTTCATTGGGTTACTTCTCTAGTCTTCAAGAAAAGAGGCAACGATGACATTTCGGGGCTTTGAAAGAGCCCGTCTGGGATATTTTCTATAAACCTTTCTGTGGTTCTAGGGGAAATGTGGGGTAATATTGCTTCCTCAAAGAGCCTCATATGAACCTCTTTTGTCCACTCCATCGCCTTTAGACCCCACTCCAACCAGCTTTTTAATGCTGTACCTTCGAGAACTAAGAGTTCTTTGCCTGCACGATGAAGACCGGCTCCAAAAATAAGTTCCTCACCAAGCGGGAAGAGACTGTTACCGTCCAACCTATGGATAAATATATCACAATTTGCCCCTCGGTCTAAGTGCTCCAAACTCTTAGCCGCAGGACTAAGTTGATAATGGTTTGTAGCCTCGTTCCGAATAGTTTTAGCAAGTTGATACCCCGGAATCCCTTTCAGCTCTTCAAATCCTTCCAATGCAGCAGATGCCAGATCCTTCAGAGTTTTGTTTTGTGTCCGATTGTACTTGCCCTTAAGCATCGCAAATTCAGAAAATTCGAACAGTTTTGCGTTAATTATTCGAGCTAGAACTAATCTCTGATTGAGTTCTGCAATTTGCGCAGCTTCGCCTAATTTCTGTTGATTCTCAGCACAAAGATATATGCGGTTCATAGTGTTTAACTCATTGATCGCATAACATGACACTGCAAAGGCCGCGAGTTGCGGCGGAGGTATCTGCCTTAATTCATCGACACTCAAACGGAGCTTCGTGAATTCAATTCCTTCACTCACCCTTTCCCCTCCAAATACCGCTTCTTCGCCGCTTCCTGCCGCCCGAAATCCCGCACCAACGCGTCAATCGCCACCTCGTCCGACTTGTCCGCGTAGCGGAACTCGGAATCCGCATAGCGGTTGATTTCCTGTATCACCATTTCAACAGTGATCGGCTGGCGCAGTTCGGCGATCATGTCCTTCTTGGCGTCATAGCTTTTGAACAGGAACAGCTCGGGGTTCTCCATCCACTCATCCGGCAGCTCAAAATCCATCGCCCGCACCTTGACCGCGTCGGTGATGTTCTTGATCGCACGGCCCGTGAACCGCTCGTCCGCCTCCTGGATGCCTTTCAGGTAGGTCCCCAGCTTGGCAATCGTGTCCAACTCGCCAATCTGGTCGTGAACGCGGTCAAAGACCTGCATCAGCCCCGCCTCGTGCGGGCGGCTGTGGCTTTCGAACGAGGCGGCCACCGCCGATTTGATTTCCTGCGCCGAAAACACCTGATGCGCGCCCACGGGAATGTCGTGATTCTTGCCCATCAGCAGATAGAGAATGTCGATGTAATCCTCGCGCGTTTGCGGCCCGTCCACCAGAAACCGCGCCCCCGCCCGCTGGCGCAGGGCGTCGTCCACGTTTTCGGGATAGTTCGAGAACATGCCAAAGGTGCAGTTGCCCCGCACCACGGTGTTGGCCCCGGCAAAGCTTTCCATCAGCACTGCCGTGATCTCCAACTGCCCCGCACTGGACTGCCGGTCGCCGCGTTTGCCGACCAGCTGGTCGATGTCGTCGATGGTGCCAAAGCCGATGGCGGCGGGGTCGATGATCGTATTGATAAACGCCTTGGCGTTCTGGCCCGACTTGCCCTGATAGCTGTCGATGTTGTCCGTGCTCAGGTTCTGATAGCGGAACGGATAGCCCGCAACCGCGCAATAATCGTTGATCAGCCCCGCCATCATCTGGATCAGCGTGGTCTTGCCCGTGCCCGGCTTGCCATCGCCCATGAAGGTAAAGATGAACCCGCCCAGTTCGGCAAAGGGGTTCAGCTTGCGGTCAAAGTCATAGGCCATCAGCATCTTGGCCAGCTTCATCGCCTGGTATTTGGCGATATGGTTGCCCACGACCTCGTTGGGTTTCTTGAAGGTCATCGTCAGCTTGGTCGACTTCGCCTTGGTCGCGGGGGTAAAGCCCGCGATGGTGAAATCATCCGCCTCGACCCGCCAGACGGCGTTGGTGAAACCGGACAGGCGCGGTGCCTCCTGCGCGCGCAGGGCGACCTTTTCCATCAGCGCCTCGGCAAAGGCGGCGACGGTCGCCACCAGCCGCGCGTCGTCGGTGGCGTGGGCGGCGATGTCCTGATCCAGCTCCCACAGCGCGCCGTGCAGGGCCGTCTGGCCGTTGTCGGTCAGCATTTCCTGCACATCGCCCACTTCGACGGTCACTTCAGACTGGTGCGAAGACATGAGGTACGCAGTGGCATTGCCGAACACATAAAGCGTGACCAATGCCTCGCCCGCCAGCAGTTCCGAAAACTCGACTTTGCGCGCGTCGGGCAGGTTGCCCTCAAGGTTCGCACGTTTCAAATCTCCCAGCCCCGACACATCGGCGTAATTCTCGGCCACCGCCAAGGCGATGGAAATCGCCCGCCGCAGCCCGTTCAGCACCGTTGCCTGCAAGGGCGACATCAACGCATCCCCCTCCCCTTCGACCCGCGCGATCAGTTGCACCGCACCCGTCACCGTGCTGCGCCGTGTCACCAACCCTGGTGTCGTGGTGCGAAACCGGCGCCGTGTGCCGATGCCGGATGACGCCTCTTGCTGCGGGGCCTCAACCCCCTTGCCGATCCGCGGCGCGTGGTCGAACCCCTGCAACATCGCCAAGGCCATCGCGTAATGCGCGGTGATCTCTTGCTCGCGCAGCTCCATCTGGTCGGCTGTCTGGCTCATCTCGTTTCCTCAATCTTCATCTTGCAAAATAAACTCCCCCCGGAGGGCCGGACCGCCAAAAGCGCCCCGCTTAGTACCGCAGCACGCGCCCCGCATCGCTGACCACGAACTTGGCCACAGACCGGAACCCCGGCGGGTTCAATTCTTCCAACACCTGGTAGGGCCGCTGCGGCAGGATAATACTGCGTTCCATCCGCGTGGTCCCGGTATCGGCGCCGCGCCCGGCAAAGGGGTCCAGCTTGAAAATTTCGCGCTCGACGGACGAAAACCACCCTGCCCGCTCTTCAACCACGCGTTCCGACTGCAGGTCCTCCTCGGTCCAGACCAACGCCCAGTCCTGCCCGTCCGGCGCGCGCGCCTGTGACAGCACGTCGCCAATCGGCCCCGACTGTTTGGTGAACGCATCCGAATACATCGGCCCCACGTGAAACCGGCGCAGGCGCTTGGGGTGCAGGTCGTTGAAATCCTCGTCAAAGCCCTTGGCGATGGTCATCAGCTTCAGCCCACCCAGCGACTGCGCCATCAGGTGCGCCTGCACCTCGGGCCAGCGGCGCTGGTCCTTGGGCAGCGCGGTGCGGCCTGTGTCCTCAAGCTCCATCATGTAGATCACCGGCAGGTTCACCTGGCTGTCGTAGACTGCCCAATGCATCCGGAACCGTCGCCGTTCGCCCGTGTTGCCCAGCCAGTCAATCGCCGGATCATTGCGCGGCCAGAACAGTTTGCCCTTTAAGAGCTCTTCGTAATACAGCCGTTGCGACAGGGCGAATTGCAGCTTGGTCGGAACCGAACGCTCGCCCAATATCACCTGCACCATCTGCGCCTTCAACTCGTCCACCGAAGGCATGCCCAGCAGGTGTTTCTCGGCCTGTTGCGCGTCCGACGCCATGGTGATCAGCTCATCCGACGCCGGAAAGCCGCTTTCGGTGGCGTCGATGGCCAGCGACCCAAAGAACCGCCCGGTATCGCGTCCAACCAGCAGGTATTTCAGGCTCAGCGCCTTGAAGGTGTAGTTCAGCGCCGCGGCATAGCCGACAAGGATGCTCACCTCGTCGCGGGTCAGCGTGCCTTCGGCCTCCATCACGCCCGCGACGCGGGTCATATGGGCCATGATCCCCTCGAACTTGCGGAAATAGCGGCGCGAGGCGAAGAGGTCGGTCAGGCCGATGGTGTCATTCTGGGCGGTCATTGCTCAGGCTGTCCTTTTCGCCCGCTCACCCGCCATACGCATTGCTGTCGTGTTTCTTCACGATGGCCTCGAACCGGCGGGCAAAGCGTTCATCGGCCTTGGCCTTCTGTTCCAGCACTTCACGGGCAAAGACCATGTGATCCTCGTGGGCCTCCAGCATGTCGGCCATCCGCGCGTTGGTCGCGGCACCGATGCCGGCCATGGCGGTTTGCGCCTCCTGGTCGGTTTTCACGCCAATTTCGTTGATGCGGTGGGCCACGTCCTGCTGTTGCGCCGTCTTCAGCGATTTGGTCAGCGCGTCGTACAGAACCACACGCTGCTTGGTGTCTGTTTGCAGCTTGTTGATCAGCACCATCTGCGTCGCTGCCTGGTTTTGCAGCGAGTCGATCCAGGTTTTGCCTTTTTCGATATAGCGTTCCAGCGTCTGGCTTTTGGCCAGCTTGACCTGTTCGGTCTGTACCATCTGGTTGTACTTGCTGTTCAGATCGGCCAGTTCGGTTTCCAGCTTGGTCCGCTTCGCCGCATCGGTTTCCGACGCGATCTGGTTTTCCAGACCGATGATTTTCGGGTCCATCGCCTTGATGTCGTTTTGCAGCGCGGTCAGTTCCTGCACCGTGAATTCACGCTCGTCCAGCGTTTCGGTCAGGTTGCTCTCGACCTTGACCTTTTGCTCTTCCAGCATGGTCAACTGCCCTTGCAGCAATTGCACGATGACGTCCGATTTGGAGATCAGGTCTTGCAGCTTGTCGTCGATCGACGCCGAGCGCACCCGTTCCTGCCGCATGCTGTCGGATTTGCCGCGCGAGAAGATGCCGACAAAGCTTTCCCAGCCGGTTTTGTTGCGCATCTCGTCAAAGTCTTTGGAGAATGCGGATGTGACATCATCCAGACCCATGATCAGCTCGGCGATGTTGGCGTTCATCACGTCGGTGTGGGCGTGCACGTCTTCCAGCGTGGCGTTCTCGATGTCGATCATCGCGTCGTCGCCGGCCTTCAACTTGGCGCGGGCGGTTTCGATGCGGCTTGTCAGCTCGCTGATCTTGGCCTGTGCTTCGGCCACCTGGCTTTGGGACTCGCGCACCTGCGCATCAAAGTTCGCCATCAAATTCTCCCTCGTATCAATGTGTTGCCATCTATATAGGCAATGTTACTTGCATTTACATCAGGCGGAAGCCCGATTTTGCAAAAACTCTCGCAAATCCGGCGATCAAAGGAAAGAACCAAGCGTGTCTGCACGCGGTAAAGCGCAAGGCCAGAGCAGGCCTTGCGCATTTTCACAGGGGTATCGACCTAGCCGACCACGTTAAAGTCCGGGCCATATGGGTATTTGGTAATATCCTCGGCACCGTCTTCGGTGATGATCAAAATATCATGCTCGCGGTATCCGCCCGCACCCGGAGCACCCTGCGGCAAGGTCAGCATCGGCTCCATCGAGATCACCATGCCCGGCTCGATCACCGTGTCCACATCCTCGCGCAGTTCCAGCCCCGCCTCGCGGCCATAGTAATGTGACAGCACGCCGAAAGAATGGCCGTAGCCAAAGGTGCGGTATTGCAGCAAGCCGCGGTCTGCGAGGAAATCATTGATCGCGTGCGTGACCTCGGCGCAGGTGGCGCCGGGCTTCAGCAGGCTCATGCCATATTCATGGGCGGCGACGTTGGCCTGCCAGACCGCCAGCGATGCATCGTCGACCTCGCCCACGAACATCGTGCGTTCCAGCGCGGTGTAATAGCCCGAGATCATCGGAAAGGTGTTCAGCGACAGGATATCCCCATGCTCCAATTTCCGCGATGTGACAGGGTTGTGTGCGCCGTCGGTGTTCAGGCCGGATTGGAACCAGACCCATGTGTCGCGATACTCTGCCTCGGGAAAGCGGCGGGCTATTTCCAGCTCCATCGCATCGCGGCCTGCCATGGCCACGTCAATCTCGCGCGTGCCCACACGCACGGCATCGCGGATGGCATAGCCGCCCACATCGGCCACAGCCGCGCCCGCGCGGATCAGCTCGAGTTCGGCGGCACTTTTGTGCATCCTCTGACGCATGGTCGTCGGGGCGATGTCCAGCACCTGTGACGGCGACAGGAACGTCAGCAACTTGCGGTGCTGGTCCAGCGTCAGGTGATCGCCCTCGAACCCGACCACAGCGCCGGTGCCGGCCACATGTGCCACCGCCCGCCAAAAGTTGTCACGGGTCCAGTCGGTGTAGGTGATCGCATCGCCATGGCTGCGCCGCCACGGCTGGCCCGCATCGATGCCTGCCGAGATGGTCACCACCTGCGTGTCCGTCACGACCAGCGCATAGGGGCGCCCGAACGAACAATAGGTGAAGCCAGAGTAATACGACACGTTGTGCATCGAGGTCAGCACGGCAGCCGAGACACCTGCTTCCGCCATGATCGCCCGCAGACCGGCGATACGCGCGTCATATTCGGCGCCCGTGAATTGCAAGGGTGCCTTGGTGCCATTGTGCACGCGGTGGAAATCAGGGCGCGCAGTGGTTGGGATTGGGTTTTGAATGGTCATGTCAGACCCTCCTTTGCAGAAAGATCCCGGCGTTCAGGACATATTTTGGGAATGACACCGGCGACGCCATCGCGCGGTCTGACACCAGAATAAGGCAGGCGCAGATCTGGCAAAAGTCCCCTATCTACCCTTGCGATGTCGCAAACGGGCTATTGCCCAAATTTCTCACACATTTTTCGACAAATTGAAGCGATGCCGTTTTTTTGCCCCATCCCCGCCATGCGACTCGGTCAAGGCAGGAACTTGTTAACCAAGATGCTGCGCCGAAGGATGTCTCGCACATGGCCACCACGTTCAACGTCATCAGTCTGGGCGTCCAAACGCTGATCGACCCAACCGAGGGCAATACAACCGCAGAGAACGCATCCAGCCTTGTAGGGTTGACCTTTGGCGACGTGCGCGACCCGCTGTGGGAGAACGTGCAGTCGTTTTCACCAGGCACCAACAGCTATGGTCGTGGGACAAACGACGCCTACGACATGAACAACAACGCCGCGTCCGAAAACTTCAGGATCAACGGCGGTCCAAACCAGGTGTTTGACGGCACTGCCATCTACAACGCCACAATTACCTATACCGACGGCACCACCGCGCGGATCACTGCCGTTATTTTTCAGGACACCAACGGCAACACCTATCTGGCCCCCGAATTCTCGGCCAACAGCGACCAGACGGCGTTGCAAGCGAAACCGATCCAGTCGCTGAGACTGAACAGCCTGGAGGGAACGAACTATTCAGGTTTGACCGCATCCCGGCAAACCACGAACTTCATGGTCTGTTTCGCCGAAGGCACGCTGATCCGCACACCGGACGGAGACCGCGCCGTGGAAACCCTCAGCGTGGGTGACATGGTGACGACATTGGACAGCGGCGCCCAACCTGTCCGCTGGATCAAGGGACGCATGGTGCCTGCCATCGGTGACATGCGCCCGGTGCGCATTGCCCCCGACGCCTTGGGGCGTGGTCTGCCGGCACGTCCCCTGTGGGTGTCCCGACAGCATCGCATGATGGTCCGCACCCCCGTGGCAGCCCGCATGTTCGGCCAATGCGAAGTTCTGATCCCGGCCCACAAATTGTGCAGCCTGACCGGGTTCGACATCGAGAACAGCATGGGGTTTGTGACCTACTGGCACTTTATGTGCGACGCCCACGAAATCGTCTTTGCCAACGAAGCCCCCGCCGAAACGCTGTATCTGGGGCAGGAAGCGCGCAAATCCATACTGCCGGAGGCGCTGGACGAGGTGCTGCACGTTTTCCCCGATCTCAGGTCCGACGCGCAACCGCCTGCCCGTCCCTTCGCCAAGGGGGCGATGATCGACCGGTTTGCCCAACGTCTGGCCAAGAACGGCAAGAAGCCGGTCGAGCAGACGGCTTAGCCCAGCAACCGGCCCAACATGGCGCTGTCTGGTTCGGTCAGCGGGTCGACCACGTCAAAATGGTGTTTGTCCTGCGCGATGTGGTGATCACAGCCCCAGGCCTCGGCCAGCCATTGCGCCTGATCCAGAAACGCGGGTCGTTCTGCGCCACCAACCCAGACCGTGACAGCGCAGGCAGGGGCAGGCTGGTGAACCGGGCTTTCTGCGCGGGCCATGGCGGCGTCCAACTGGAAATCATCGTTCATGGTGGTCAACAACAGCGGCTCAAGATCCGACAGCGGCGAGATCGGCATGACATGGCCCACCCGTGCCATCACATCGACGGGCAACATGCCTTCTGCACACATCCGGGCCACCAGATGCCCGCCTGCGCTGTGTCCCGCCAACGCCAGCGGACCCTTGGTCTGACCTGCGATCACCTGCACGGCCTGCGCAATCGACTGGGTGATACCGGCAATGCGCCAATCGGGGCACAGCTCGTACCCCGGCAAGGCCACCGACCAACCGCGCGCGACGGCCCCTGCCGCCAGATGCGACCAGTCACCGGGTGAAAACAACCGCCAGAACCCGCCATGCACAAAGATCAACGTGCCCTTGGACGTGCCTTCGGGCTGGAACAGGTCAAAGCTCTGGCGTGGGCTGGGGCCATACCGCAGGCCCGTCTGCGCGCGCGTGCCCAGACTGTCGCGAAAGGCTGCCGCATCACGCGCCCAGCGGGCCGGATAACTGGCCCCGTCAGGGATGTGGGCACCGTTGGCGTAGGCGTCGTCGTTAACTGGCATGTCGCTTCCTTTGCGTCTGGAACTGGACATTCATAGCAGGAGTTGGTTTTGCTGCACGAGACCAAATCTGGAGAGATGCAATGCCAAGTGCAAAGACCGACCTGAAAAGCCTGTTGAAAGACCCCTCGCTGCTGGAAACACGTGCCTATGTGAACGGCCAGTGGATCGACGGTGACGACGGCACCTTCGACGTGACCAACCCCGCGCGTGGCGATGTGATCGCCCAAGTGGCCGACCTGTCGCGTGCTCAGGTGGGCAAAGCCATCGATGCCGCCGAGGCGGCGCAAAAGGAATGGGCCAGCTGGACGGGCAAGGAACGCGCCGCCGTTCTGCGCAAATGGTTCGATCTGATGATGGAAAACCAGGACGACCTGGGCACCATCCTGACCGCAGAACAGGGCAAACCGCTGGCCGAAGCCAAGGGCGAGATTGCCTATGGTGCCAGCTTTATCGAATTCTTCGGTGAAGAGGCCAAGCGCAACTATGGCGAAACCATCCCCGGCCACCAGCGCGACAAACGCATCACCGTGATCAAGCAGCCCATCGGGGTCGCCGCGTCGATCACGCCGTGGAACTTCCCCAATGCGATGATCACCCGCAAGGCCGGCCCCGCGCTGGCCGCCGGCTGCGCATTCGTTGCGCGCCCGGCCGCCGAAACCCCGCTGAGCGCCATCGTGATGGGCGTGCTGGCCGAACGCGCGGGCATCCCTGCGGGCGTGTTCAACGTGGTGCCGTCGTCGTCGTCCTCTGCCGTGGGCAAGGAATTCTGCGAGAACCCCAAGGTCCGCAAGCTGACCTTTACAGGGTCGACCGAAGTGGGCCGCATCCTGCTGAAACAAGCCTCGGAACAGGTCATGAAATGCTCGATGGAGCTGGGCGGCAACGCGCCGTTCATCGTTTTTGACGACGCCGATCTGGATGCCGCCGTCGAAGGCGCGATCATGTGCAAGTTCCGCAACAACGGCCAGACCTGCGTGTGCGCGAACCGCATCTACGTACAGGCCGGTGTCTATGACGCCTTTGCCCAAAAGCTGAAGGACCGCGTCTCGAAGATGAAAGTCGGCGACGGCCTTGAGGCTGGCGTGGATCTTGGACCGCTGATCAACCCCGAAGCCGGTGATAAGGTGATCGAACATATCAAGGACGCCAAATCCAAAGGTGCGACTGTCATCCTGGGCGACGCGCAGGACACGATGGAAGGCAACTTCTTTGCCCCCACCATCATCACCGGCGTGACCTCTGAAATGGCGGTGGCGACCGAGGAAACCTTTGGCCCGCTGGCACCGCTGTTCAAGTTCGAAAACGAGGATGAAGTGATCGCGATGGCGAACGACACGATCTTTGGTCTGGCGTCCTATTTCTACGCCAAGGACCTGAGCCGCGTCTACAAGGTGGCCGAGGCGCTGGAGTATGGCATCGTCGGTATCAACACCGGCATCATCAGCACCGAACTGGCGCCCTTTGGCGGTGTCAAACAGTCGGGTCTGGGCCGTGAAGGCAGCCACCACGGCATGGAAGACTACCAAGAGATGAAATACATCTGCATGAGCGTGTAAGAATAAAATCGAACAGGGGTATCTGAACATTTTCAGATACCCCTGAACACATCGCGGTCCCACCAACGCGAATAGTCGCGTGCGCGCGAGGTTCGCAGAGCTGTGATTTGGGCGTCCGAGCCTACACCATCTGCGATGTGGTGATCCCACCGCTGCTCAATCCGGGGTGACCGGACGCCTTTCCCTATTCAATTTAGCGTGGCGGGGTTGATTGCGTCCCTCGCACGGGGAAATCGGACCTGGGTTTGAACCTTGCCACCAACGCAATGCCAAATCAGGCAGGCTCGCCCCCGTTTTCAGGGAAAAAGCAGGCTGCAGCGTGGGGCATATCCGGCAGGGCCGGCCGTTCGGCGCGGCATTTGTCCTGCACCTTCCAGCAACGCGGAGCAAAGGGGCAACCATCCGGGATCGAAAGTGGTGACGGCAACTCTCCCTGCAACTTGATCCGTTCCTTCACGCCACCCGGGTCTGCCTTTGGCGTGGCCGACAGCAACGCCTTGGCATAGGGGTGGAACGGTGCGTCGAACACGGCATCGCGGCTGCCCTTTTCCACGGCACGGCCCAGGTACATGACGATCACTTCGTCCGCCACGTGACGCACCACGCTCAGGTCGTGGCTGATGAACAGATAGGCCAGTTGCAACCGCTCTTGCAGATCGACCAGCAGGTTCAACACCGAACTCTGGATCGACAGATCCAAAGCCGAAACAGGCTCGTCCAGCACCAGTACCTTTGGGTCCAGCATCAGCGCACGCGCGATGGCAATACGCTGGCGTTGGCCGCCCGAAAACATGTGCGGATAGCGGTCATAATGCTCAGGGCGCAATCCGACCAAGGCCAGCATGTCACGTGCCTTTTTCTGACGCTCTTCCTTGGACATCGACTTGCGATTGATCTTCAGCGGTTCTTCAAGGATCGCGCCGATGCGCTGGCGCGGGTTCAGCGATCCATAGGGGTCCTGAAACACGATCTGCACCGCTTCGCGATGCGAGGCCCAGTTGTCTGGCGTCAGTTCCTCATCGTCGAGGACCAGCTGACCTGCAGTGGGCTCTTCGATCATGGTCACCATGCGCGCCAATGTCGACTTGCCACAGCCGCTTTCGCCCACAACGGCCAGCGTCTTGCCGGGGTAGAGGGCAAAGTCCAACCCCGCCACAGCTTTCAGCGTGCGCGACCCGCGCAGCCAGCCGCCCGAGACATCATAGTGCCGTTCCAGCGCGGTTGCTGTCATCACCGGTTTTGTCATGATGCAACCCTTTCGTCCGCATTGAGGGGGTAGAAACACCGTGCATATCCCACGTCGGGGCCAAGCGCGGGTGGCGGATCGGTGCGGCATTTGTCATTGGCAAACTTGCACCGTGGTGAAAACAGGCAGCCCGCAGGACGGTCAAACTGGCCCGGCACCACGCCTGGAATTGTCGGCAGCCGCTTTTCCGTCGCGCGTTCCGGCAGCGCATCCAGCAAGGCCGAGGTGTAGGGATGGTGCGGCGTGCGAAACAGTGGCATCACCGGCTGCTCTTCGATCTTCTGGCCTGCGTATTGCACGCTGACACGTTCCGCCGTTTCGGCCACGACCCCCATATCGTGCGTGATCAGCACCAGCCCCATGCCGTTTTCGTCACGCAGCTTGGCCAGCAGGTCCAGAATCTGCGCCTGAATGGTCACATCCAGCGCGGTTGTCGGCTCGTCCGCGATCAGCAACTTGGGTTTGCAGGCAATCGCCATGGCGATCATCACCCGCTGGTTCATGCCGCCCGACATCTGGTGCGGAAATGCCGACAGGCGCTTTTCAGGGTCGGGAATACCCACCTGTTCGAACAGCTCGATGGCGCGGGTGTGACGTTCGCGGCGGCCCATCTTGAGATGCTTGCGCAGGGCCTCGCGGATTTGCCAGCCAACGGTAAAGCATGGGTTCAGCGACGACATCGGCTCTTGGAAGATCATTGCCATGTCCTTGCCGATGATCTTGCGACGGGCGGCGGCGTCAATCTTCAACAGGTCCTGCCCGTCAAAAGACATCTCGTCGGCGGTCACGGTCGCGGTCCAGGGCAGCAGCCCCATCACCGCCAGCATGGACACCGATTTACCCGAGCCACTTTCACCGACAATGGCCAGGATTTCGCTTTCGTTAACGTCCTGATCCACCCCGTCCACCGCACGGAACCGTCCGGTCGCAGTGGCGAATTCGACACTCAGATTTCTGATACGCAAAAGGGCCATGCGTTAGCTCCGCTTCAGTTTCGGATCAAGTGCGTCACGCAGACCGTCGCCCATCAGGTTGATGGCCAGAACGGTGACAAGAATCGCAAGACCGGGAAAGGTGACGACCCACCACGCGCGCAGGATGAATTCGCGGGCTTCGGCCAGCATGGTGCCCCATTCGGGGGTTGGCGGCTGTGCGCCCATGCCTAGGAACCCAAGGGCCGCGGCATCAAGGATCGCCGTCGAGAACGACAGCGCCGCCTGCACGATGATCGGCGCCAGACAGTTCGGCAGCACGGTCACGAACATCAGCCGAAGCGTGCCCGCCCCCGCCACACGCGCCGAGGTCACATAGTCCTTCTGCCGCTCGGACAGGACGCTCGCGCGCGTCAGGCGGACGTAATGCGGTTGCAGCACGATGGCGATTGCGATCATCGCGTTGGTCAGCGACGGCCCCAGAATGGCCACCAGCACCAGCGCCAGCAACAGCGACGGAAACGCCAGGACGATGTCCATGATCCGCATGATGATGCTGTCGACCCACCTGGGCGAAAACCCCGCGATCAACCCGATGATGATCCCGCCCGTGGCCGCGATCGTCACAACAAAGACCCCGACAAAGAACGAGAACCGCGCGCCCACGATCAGGCGTGAAAGCATATCGCGGCCCAGCGGATCGGTACCAAGGATGTGGTTCCAGGTGCCGCCATCCTGCCAAACCGGGGGTTGCAGCGTTGCGCCACGGAACTGCTGGGTGGCGTCATGAGGCGCAACCCAGGGGCCGAACACCGCCAAGAAGGCAAAGACCGCAAAAATGGCCAGCCCGAACAGGGCGCCCCGGTTTTCGCGGAAATAGAACCAGAATTCACGCAGCCGTCCAGGCCGTTCGTGGACCATCTCGGCTTCGGCTGAAAGGGCGTCATCCATCTCAACGCTTCCTGATTTTGGGGTTGATGACGCCGTACAGCATATCAACCGTTAGGTTTACGATCATGACCATCACGGCAATCAGCAACAGACCGCCCTGCACCACCGGGTAGTCACGGCGGAAAATGCTATCGACCATCCACTTGCCGATGCCCGGCCAGCTAAAGATGGTTTCGGTCAGGATGGCCCCCGCCAGCAGGGTCCCCACCGACAGACCAATCACGGTGACCACCGGTATCAGCGCATTGCGCAGGGCGTGGATGCCATTGATCCGTCCCGGCGACATGCCCTTGGCGCGGGCGGTGCGGATGTAATCCTCGCCCAGAACTTCCAGCATTGCGGACCGCGTTTGCCGCGCAATCACCGCCAGCGGAATCGTACCCAGCACGATGGTCGGCAAGACCAGATGGCGCACGGCCGAGGCAAAGGCCCCCTTCTGCCCCGAGGCCAGACTGTCGATGATCATAAAGCCCGTGGGGTTGGGGAAATAATAAAGCAGGTCAATGCGCCCTGAAACGGGTGTCCACTGAAGATTGCCAGAGAACACGATGATCAGCAGGAGCGCCCACCAGAAAATCGGCATGGAATACCCGACCAGTGCGGTCGACATCAACGCGCGGTCAAACAGCTTGCCCCGGTTCACCGCGGCAATGACCCCGGCGGGCAATCCCAGCAGGACCGCAAAGAGCATGGCAAAAAACGACAGCTCAAGCGTGGCCGGGAACAGCGCAAAAAACTCGTCCCAAACCGGGCGTTTGGTGACGAATGAAGTGCCCAGATCGCCCTGAAGCACGCCGGTCAGATAGTCCCAGAACTGGATATAGATCGGCTGGTCAAAGCCGTATTGCGCGGCCAGTTCGGCGTAGCGCGCTTCGGAAACGCCCCGTTCGCCCGCCATCACCTGAATAGGATCGCCGGGCAACGCGCGGATGAAACTGAAGGAAATCAGCGTCACCCCGATGAAGGTGGGGATAAACGTCAGAAGCCGTCCAAGAATGTAATTCAGCATGGGATCACCATCAACTCTTTCGGGAAGCGCGTGAGCGTTTCGTATCCGTCTTCGGTCACCAATACGTCGTCTTCGATCCGTACACCGAAATTTCCGAGCTCGTAGAGACCCGGCTCGTTTGTGTAAACGGTGCCCGCGGGTAAGGTCATTTGATTACCCCGCATGATATAGGGCGCTTCGTGCACCTCGCGTCCCAGACCGTGACCTGTCTTGGTGCGGATGCGGTCAGCATAGGGCGATGCTTCAAGTACACTTGTTACCACATCATCGATCTCGTGGGCAGTGACACCTGCGCGGGTGACTTCAAGACCTGCAAGATTGGCGCGCAGGACGGTGTCATAGACATCCCGCCCCTCGTCGCTGACGTGGTCAAGAAACACCGTGCGCGTGATATCGGCGGTAAACCCGTCGGCTTTTGCGCCAAAGTCAAAAAGCAGCGCATCGCCGGCCTTGACCGGATAATCGTGCCGCGCGTGCGCGTGCGGACGGGCCGAGTTTTCGCCAGCCGCCACGATCGGCGTGAAAGACAGGCCATCGGCGCCTTCTTCAAACATCATACGAACAAGCATCTGTTCGATCTGCTTTTCGCTTTGACCCAGCTTGATCGTCTCGAGCGTGCGGTGCAGGGCGCGTTCCGAAATCTCTACGGCCTTGCGCAAGGCGGCCACGTCTTGGGGCGTCTTGATCATCCGCAAAGCCGAAATTTCGCGTTCGCCGTCAATGATCCGCAATTCGGGTTGGGCCGCTTTCAACGCGTGATGCACAAACACGCGCATCACCTGCCCCTCGACAGCCAACGAAGTGATATTCAGATGCTTCAGCAATCCGGCAAAGGCGTCCTGATATCCGGTCTGGTCGCGCCAGTCGAACACGGCGCCTTCGAACCCGGTCGATTGCCAGCTTCCCAGTTCCAGGTTGGGCACAAGTGCAGCAGGTGGCTTGTCGGCAGGCACGACCACCAAGAAGGGGCGTTCGTGGCTCATGAAGCTTTGCCCAAGCGCTCGGGTGAAATTGGGCCCCGGCACCAATACTACGGCATCGACGTCAAGCTGACCCGCAACTTCGGCGTAGGCGCGTAAACGGTTTGAAAGTGTATCCGGCACAGGCGGCTTGCTCCTGATCAATCTGAAACAAAAGAGGCAGCGCCAAAGGCGCTGCCTCTCATTGGCATTGGATCGCTTATTGGGACAGACCAACCTGGTTGAAGATGTGGCCACCCAGCGGGTGAACAATGTAACCTTCAACTTCAGGGCGCATGGTCATGAAGACAACCGAGTGCGCAATCGTTGCCCAAGGTGCCTGGTCCTTGAAGATCACTTGCGCTTGCTCGTACAGGGCCGCGCGTTCGTCTTGCGACGACAGCACTTTGGCTTCCTGAATCAGCTTGTCGAAGTCCTCGTTGCACCACTGCGCGCGGTTGGAACCACCGACGGCGTCACAGCCCAGCAGAACCGCAAGGAAGTTGTCGGGATCGCCGTTGTCGCCTGTCCAACCCAGCAGAACCGCGCCATCACGGTCTTCGGCTTTGGAACGCTCGAGGTATTCACCCCACTCGTAGGACACGATTTCAACATTGACGCCGACTTTCGAGAAGTCTTCCTGCATCAGCTCGGCCATGCGGCGGGCGTTGGGGTTGTAGGGACGCTGCACCGGCATCGCCCAGATTTTCAACGACAGGTCGGACACACCTTCGGCTTCCAGCATCGCCTTGGCCGCTTCGGGGTCGTATTTGTCGTCCTCGATCGCGTCGTTATAGGACCACATGGTCGGCGGGATCGGGTTCTTTGCAATCTGGCCGGAGCCCTGGAACACCACGTCGATGATCGCCTGCTTGTCGATTGCCATGTTCAGGGCCTTGCGGACCTTGGCGTTGTCAAAGGGTGCGACCTTGGTGTTGTAGGCAAGGTAGCCGACGTTCAGGCCTTCCTGCTCCATCACGACGATGTCTTCGGCGTCCTTCATCGCCTGCACGTCGGCAGGGTTCGGGTAGGCCATGACGTGACATTCACCGGCCTGCACCTTCTGGTAGCGCACCGATGCGTCAGGTGTGATGGCGAAGATCAGGCTTTCGACTTTGGCCGGGTCACCCCAGTATTCGTCGTTGCGCAGATAGCGGATAACCGCGTCTTTCTGATATGCTTGGAACTGGAACGGGCCAGTGCCGATGGGCGCCTGGTTCAGCATTTCGGGCGTGCCCGCTTCCATCATCGCGTCGGCATATTCTTTCGACTGGATGGACGCAAAATCCATTGCCATGTTGGCGATGATCGGCGCTTCGGGACGGGTCAGGTTGAACACGACGGTATAGTCGTCAACTTTTTCGATGCTCTCGATCAGTTCTGGCATCGACATTGAGTTGAAGTATTCCCATGTGCCGCCGGAAACGGTGTAATACGGGTTTTCTTCGTTGCCCTGACGGTCAAAGCTGAAGATCACGTCGTCAGCATTGAAATCGCGCGTCGGGGTGAACTGGTCGTTCGAATGGAACTTCACACCCTTGCGCAGATTAAAGGTGATCTTCTTGCCGTCTTCCGACACTTCCCAGCTTTCGGCCAGCCCGGGAATGGTTTCGGTTGTGCCAGTCTTGAACTCGGACAAGCGGTTGTAGATCGGGTGGCTGGACGCATCAAAGGTGGTCCCGGACGTATAAAGCGCCGGATCAAAACCTTCCGGTGAGCCTTCAGAGCAATAGACCAGCGATTGGGCATGTGCCGACACGCCCAGCGTGCTTAGCAACAGGCCCGTGGCCATAAGTTTCTTCAAAGACATTTCATTCTCTCCTGTTTGAAGCTTGTTATCCTGCGGCGGGCTTGAGCCGCCGCAGCGACGGGTTTCAGCGCCTGAGCGGTAACATCTCGCGGACGTCCGCTTGTTCAGCCTCCGATTGCCCGATTTGTCCGGACTTATCGTATTCCATCCGACCCACCCAAAGAATGCGGGCCGGTTGATCTGTCTTGTTCGACCAGCAGTGCGGCGTATCCCCCAGATAGTGAAGGCTATCGCCCTCGCGCATGAGATACTCCCGCTCGCCTACCATCTGAGAGATTTCACCCTCCAGAATGTAGATGATCTCCTCGCCGATGTGATTCACCACTTCGGATTCATACCCCGGCGGCACGTTCATCACATAAGAGGTCAGCTCGTGCCCCGAAAAGGTAGCGCCGATTTGCTCATATTCCACAGGCGACCCCGCCACGGAAAACCGCGGTCGATTGGCGCCGCGGGTCAGGCTGTCGACCGCGCGTGGTGAATGTACAAAGTGGTCAAGATCCACAGCCAGCGCGGTGGCGATCTGGTTCAGCGTCCCCAGCGAAGGCGTGGCATTGCCCCGCTCGACCTGACTGAGATACCCCGTTGAAACCCCCGACGCGGCAGAAAGCTTTTGCAAAGTCATCGACAGCCGACGACGCTGCGTTCGCATGCGAACCCCCAGCAGATTGGAAGACTTATCTGTTGCCGCTCTGCTTTGCATGGGTGGCTTTGAAGACCTCACGACTGGTTCACATTATCGTTTGGCAGACACTGTCCATCAGAAAGGTTTAGGTCAACAATAAAAATTATTCTCAGGCAAAAATATTTACCTGATCAGGTGCCGCATGGCTCGGCATCTTGGCGAAAATCGGTTTTGGGCCGTTCGTGTTGATCCATCGCCGGGGCGGAAACCGGACGTTCGTCACGCATGACGCCGGCGTTCGCCTTCCGAAATTGCCGGGCAAAATGGCGTCAGGTTTCGCCGAGCATGATCGGCAACCGGCTCGAAGATTTCATTTCGCGCAGCGACAGATTCGACCGGATGCTGGTCACCCCGGGCAACCTGCGCAGGGTATTCTCCACAAAAGCACTGTAGTCGTCGAGATCTCGCGCGACGGCGATGACCAGAAAGTCGTCGGCCCCGGTCGTATTGTGACAGGCCAGGATATTGGGCGAGCTTTCGATGATGCGCTGGAATTCGGCCGTGGCCACCGCGTCATGCTCCGAGCAGCGCAGTTGCACAAAGGCCATGACGCCGAGCCCGATCTTTCTGCGGTTGAGCCGCGCCTGATAGCCCTCGATGATGCCACTCTCTTCCAGCCGCTTGAGGCGCCGCCAGGAGGGCGTTTCGCTCATCGACAGATGCTCGGCCAGCTTGGCATTGCTCATGCGGCCATCGTCCTGAAGCAAATTCAATATCTCGGCATTGACGGCGTCAAGCTTTGCCATGAGGCAGCACCTCCTTATATTTGGTAACTATCGGGCAGATTCTGCCCTCATTTTCGCAAATTCAGGAGAGATTGGCAAAGCTCTTCCCACGGACATGAGTATGATGCCGCAAACCGTTCCTACCCCCGTGGAGATGATCCGATGAAAGCCGTCCTGTTCGAGACGTTCCAAGAAACCCCCAAACTCGTCAACGTCCCCGATCCGACGCCGCTGCCGCATGGCGTCGTCCTCAAGGTCGAGGCGACCGGTGTTTGCCGCAGCGACTGGCATGGTTGGATGGGGCATGACAGCGACGTAGAACTTCCCCATGTCCCGGGTCACGAGTTGGCCGGGCGGGTCGTGGCCCTGGGCAAGGACGTCACCAACTGGAAGGTGGGCGACAAGGTCACCGTGCCGTTTATCTGCGGCTGTGGCAGCTGCTCTGAATGCCATGCCGGGCATCAACAGGTCTGCCTTGATCAGGAACAGCCGGGCTTCACCCATTGGGGGTCCTTCGCCGAATACGTGGCCATCCATCAGGCCGACCTAAACCTTGTGGCCTTGCCCGAAAACATGGAGTTCGCCACGGCCGCCAGCCTCGGCTGCCGCTTCGCGACCTCGTTCCGCGCTGTGATCGATCAGGGTCGCGTCAGCGCAGGTCAGTGGGTGGCAGTTCATGGCTGTGGCGGCGTCGGACTGTCGGCGGTCATGATTGCCGCGGCGGCCGGTGCCAATGTCATCGGCGTCGATCTCGACCCGGCGAAACTGGATTTGGCCCGTCAGCTCGGCGCGGTGGCCGTGATCAATGGCCGAGAGGGTGACGTGCCCGCAGCGATCCACGAGATCACCCGCGGCGGCGCGCATGTCTCGCTCGACGCGCTCGGACACTCCGTGACCATGAGCAATTCGATCCTCTGCCTGCGGCCCCGGGGCAAGCACATTCAGGTGGGCCTGATGCTCGGCGAGCATGCTGCCCCTGCCGTGCCGATGCCCAAGATCGTCGGGCAGGAAATCGAATTGCTTGGCTCGCACGGGATGCAGGCCCATCGTTATGGTGCCATGCTGGACATGGTCGCCAGCGGAAAACTGGACCCCGCGCGGCTGGTCGGAGATCGGATCAGCCTTGCAGACGCCCCCAGGGCGCTCATGGATATGGACAAGTTCCAATCCGTCGGTGTCACGGTCATCACCCGATTTTAAGGTAAGCAGCGGAGAGAGCATCAATACCGGGGTAAGGCGCTCGCCTGGCAACATTGGTCGCGATAGGTTTCGACGTGCAGGCCATGATGCCAGCCGTCGCCCGGGCCATCAGACCGGACGACGGCAAAACCGGTCGCTCGCAGAGATCAACGAAGGATCAGAAAAAGACCGCTGACAATTGCGAAGACGAGCACGGCCAACCGCAGACCGGGGCCGCTGATGTGGTTATGGGTCAACCGCGATAGACCGCTTCCCAACAGGACAGCGGGACACAGATACAGGGCGGCCAGCAATTGCTCTTGACCAATCCGTCCCGCGCCTGCGAGCACAATCAACGAAAGAACCTCGCCCACCAGGAAACACACGGCGACGGTCGAGCGCAGAACCGGTCCCGACGCATGTTGATATAGCAGGGCCAGCGGAGGCCCACCGATCCCGGTCGAGGTTTCCGTAATGCCCGTAAACAAGCCGACGCCCAGCGCGGTAGGTTTGTTTGGATCGAACGGGCGTGCGAACAGGGCGGCAGCCGCTGCGATTATGGTGAACCAGCCAACGGCCAGATCCAATTGGGTTGAAGACAGCGCCGCCAATAGCCAAAGACCTGCAAACGTACCCGCAAACCGTCCGACGGTGATCCACTTTGTGCCGTTCCAATCGACATGGGGCCGCTCGCGCCACGCGACGAGGCTGTTCAATGGCAGCATCAGGATCAACAAAGTGACAGGAAGCAGGTCAGGTCGCATCAGGCCGATGACCGGCGCAACAATCAACGCAAAGCCGATCCCGATTGCGCCCTGCACAAATGCGGCGGCAAAGACGACCAACGACAGAATGATAAGCAATTGAACGGTCACGACCTGCGTGCCTTCTTGTGTTCTGCGGCAACCGGATGGATGCGCTGGATATCGGAACCTTCGATGGCTTTGCCCGCATGTGCGCGGATCTCTGACAGCAATGCCCGGGCATCCCAATCAACAGGCCAGCCCTGCCACAGCCGAAGCCTGCCCTGCGTGAACACCGCATCAATCTGGTCACGGTTTCCGTAGCGCACCAGCTCCCAGATCAGATCATAGCTGGGTGTGAATTCGGGCCGGTCGAGGTTGACCAGCAGAAAGTCGGCCTCAAGACCGACTTCCACGGCGCCCGTGATCTTTGACAACCCCGCGCTGTCGGCGGCACGGCTGGTTGCAGCCTCCAACCACAGCCAACCGCCGCCACAGGAAGAATCCCCACTGGCCAGGCCAAAGCCTGCACGTTGAAGGCTTTCGGCTGCATCCATCAGGCGAAACCCGTCCGCCCGCGTGCCGTCGGTCCCCAGACCAAAACGAATGCCCAAAGCCTCCATTTGCAGGGCCGGCGCGATGGCATTGCCCTTCCAGACGCTGGCGACAGGATTGTAGGCAACCGCTGTTCCGCTGTCGCGCAGCAGGTTCAGTTCCGTCGGAGTGATCAATGTCGAATGGGCAATCAGGACATGTGGCCCCAGCGCACTGATGTGCGCCAGGTGTTCCAGCGGACGCATGCCACGATCCACAAGAGACCGTTCAACAGCGACAAGGTGTTCATTGACGTGGGTCTGGAAAACAGCCCCGGCCTGACCGGCCATCTGCGACACCTCACGCAGCATCTCGTCGGTGCCGACCTCGGGAATGGAAATAGCCAATGATGGGTGGATCAAGGGATCGTCTTGCCACCCGTCCAGATGGCGTTGCGCCCGTTTCAGGATATCCGCCCGGTCTGGAATATGCGCAGCGCCTCCCAGATCGTTGCAGATCAATCCGATCACACTGCGCAGCCCTGTCTCCCGCGCAGCTTGCGCCAGCGCGTCGATGCATCCTTCGGAACGAGTGCCTGCGTCCACAGCGGTGGTGAACCCTCCGCGCAGACATTCCAGCGCGGACAGTTTCGTTGACAGATAGACCATCCGCTCGGACAGGCTGGATTCAAGAGGCACCCAGATGCGGCGAAAAATCTCGGACGGCTCGCCAAAGACCAGCGACTTTCCAAGGGACTGTGTCAGATGCGTATGGGTGTCGATAAATCCCGGCATCAGAAGATGGTCGGGAAGATCAACCGGTGACAGATCAGGATGTCGGGCAACAAGAGCCGGCGCATCGTCGATTTCGTGGTACTTACCCTTTCGGATAAGTACCGCCTTCCCGCTTTGACATGCGCTGTCAGCATAGAGCTGTCCCGGCACCAACAACAGATCGCCTTGGGCGGCCAGACACGCGCGAAGGTCGGTCATGCGCCTGTCTCCGCTTTGGCCACAGCCTGTTCGGTCTCGCGCAATGTGTCCGCCCCGATGTGGTAGAATAGGGCGTTGATGATCACGGCTGTGATCGTTCCCATTGCAAGGCCATTCCCAAGGATCATCTGGGACCATTGCGGGAACTGGCTGTAGACGCCGGGCACGAGGATGGGCAACAGGCCCAGCGAAAGCGCAGAGGCCAGAGTGAACATATTGCCATGCTCGCGCAGGTCGACACGGCGCAACAGGTCGATGCCGATCACACCGATGATGGCAAATACGATGACCGCTGTGCCGCCAACCACCGGCCCGGGCAAGGCCGCGGCCAGACGCCCGATTGGCGCGATCAATGCGATCACCACCAGAATGGCTCCGGCCACTGCCGTCACATATCTGGACTTCACGTTGGTCGCGCGCACGATTCCGATGTTTTCGCCGGATGTGATAATCAAGGAGGTGCCAAACAAGCCGCCGACCAGAGATGTAAGCGCGTCACCGCGGATGGTCTTAGGCACAATGGCATGTGCATCCCCGCGCCGTCCGACGATCTCGGCCGTCGCAATGGTCTGGCCTGTCGCTTCGGCCATCGAAATGATGGAAAAGACAATCAGCGGCAGGGCAGCAAGCAGGTTGAAGGTCGGCATGCCAAATGGAAACAACTGAGGGATCGCAATAGCCGGTCCGGTCAGAACGCCGGACAGATTGACCTGTCCCAGCGCCATCGCAATCAAGGTCCCCCCGACAAGTCCCAGCATGACCGCAAGGCGTTGCAGCGTGCCCTTGAAGAACCGGGCAAAGAGCACCGTCAAAATGATGGTGGCCAAAGCCAGCCCGATTTTCACAGGGTCGGCAAAGCCGTCCGAGCCGGGCTTTCCCGTGATGGCGCCCCCGTAGATCCGCACCAGGTTGATTGAAACCAAAAGCAACATGGTTCCGACCACGATGGGTGGGAAAAAGGCCAGCAGCCTCCTGAATACCGGCAATGCGATGAAATAGAAGATTGCCGTCATGATCACAGCGCCAACGGCGGTCTGAACATCGGTCTGCATCGCAATCGCAAGAAAGATCGCGATCGGCGCGCCGCCCGGAACCATGATGAAAGGCAAACGCGCGCCAAACCCTGCAGGACCAAAGCTTTGCAGGATCGTGCCAACGCCGCAGATCAGAAATGTTGCGCTGATCAGTGAAACGGTCGCGGCATCATCGAAGTTCAGCGCGTTTGCGACCAGAAATACGGCGGTAATCGGTGATGCCGCCATCACCAACACATGTTGCAGACCAAACAGGATCAGGCTGCGCAGCGGCAGGACCTCATCGGTTGGGTCGCGTGTGTCATCAAGTGTTGTCATTTTTTCCTCCCTGTTGGCGCCAAACTCATGAGCAAGTCTTGAAATCCGACCATGCAAATCGGTTTGCACGAATCCCACCTAACAGAAAATGCGATTCGTGCAAACCGATTTGCAAACCCCTGCCGTTCGATTAGCTTTGGTCAAAGAGAGGCGTTCTTGGTATCGGGGTGAAATGAGCAAACCGACAATAAGCGATCTGGCCCGTCTGGCTGGTGTCTCGAAGACAACTGTTTCCCACGCCTTCAGTGGCCGGAGGCATGTTGACCCTGAGACCTGCAGGAAAATCAAGGAACTGGCGCGTGAAGTGGGCTATCGCCCCAACCGGTCGGCCCAATCCCTTCGCACGGGGCGAACAGGCATGATCGCACTGGCGTCGTCGATGCCCTTCTCGATTGCAGCCGGGCCGTCTCGGCTTGGGTTCTTTATGGAAATCGCAGCAACCGCTGCGGTGGCGTCGCTGACGCGCAATCAGGCGCTTTGCCTCATCCCGCCGATGGAGGCCGACGGCGCGCTTGATGCCATTGCGATGGATGGTGCCATTCTGGTCGAACCCTATGCGAACGACCCTATGGTGGATCGCTTTTTCAACAGCGGCATTCCGGTCGTCTCAATCGGTCGTGTGCCAGGCCGGGATGGCATCCCTTTTGTCGACCTGCACTCTTATGCAACCGCGCTTATGGTCCTGAACCACCTGCGCGATGCCGGTGCCACCAAGGTCGGCCTGATGACAGGCACGCAGCGCCGCAATTCCTATCTGGAGACCGAGGCGGCCTATAGCGCCTTTTGTGAAAACCTCGGCATTCCGCAAATCCTTGTCCGCGTCGATGAAGCGGGAGGGGAAGACGAAGCTGAACAATGCTGCACCGCCTTGCTGAGGGATCACCCCGACCTTGACGCCCTTTATGTCCCCGTCGATGCATTCGCGTCCGGCGCCACCAAAGCGGCCAAATCATTGCACCGAAACGTGCCGGAAACGCTGCGTTTGGCCACCCGATATGATGGGTCACGCGCAAAACTGGCTGATCCGCCCCTGACCGCAGTGGATCTGCATTTGGACGCGCTTGCGAAGCTGGCTGTTGATCTGTTGATCCAGACAATTGACGGGCAAAAAGGCGAGAGTCCAAGCTCGCCCATGCCACGGCTGGTACCCCGTCAGTCGTCTGGCACGTAATAGCGGATCGTGCTGAAGACGTCCGAGCATTCTGCGCTGCATTCAGGGCATCACGGGATCGCCCCGAAAATGTTTGGGGAAGACCGGTGGACCACGTTCCGTTCCAAACGGGACCCTCAGCCTATTCGGCGTCCAGCGCCCGGCGCATCCCATGGTCCAGCATTATGCCCAGACGCGCGCTGACCATCTGCAGGAACCTGCTGTCTTTGGCCAATACGCTTGGGAAAAACCCCGGTAAAGCAACAAGGTTTGCAACGATGTCGCCCGCCGCCCGGTCACGTGTGAGCCGGGTCAGTTCCTCTTCACGGGGGTCGCGGATCGCATAGGGAACGCCCGTGTCGGTCTTGCCCAAGACGTAGCGCATCCACGCTGCCACGGCCAAAGCGAAAGGGGCCAGAGGCTGCCCCGCCGCCTGCGCATCGACCGCAGGGGCCAGAATGCGCTGGGGCAGTTTTTCGGTGCCGTCCATCGCAATCTGATAGGTCTGGTGACGCAGATGCGGGTTGGAAAACCGCGCGACCAATGCGTCAGCGTACTGATCGAAATCGACGCCTGCCAATTGTGGAAGGGTCCCGGCGGCGGCTGACAAATGGCGCCGTACCAATCGGCTTAGTACGGGGTCTGCCATCACCTCCGACACATGCGTGCATCCGGCAATGAACCCCGCATAGGCCAGCATCGAATGCGCACCGTTCAGCATCCGCAGCTTCATTTCCTCGTAGGGTTTGACGTCGCTGACGAACATCGCACCGGCGCTTTCCCAATCGGGGCGGCCGGTGGGGAAATGATCCTCAATGACCCATTGCGAGAAGGCTTCGGTCTCGATTGCGGCGGCATCCTCGCGGCCTGTCATCTCGGCAGCGAAAGCCAGCGTGGCCTCGGTCGCGGCGGGCGTGATCCGGTCGACCATCGTCGATGGAAAGGCGACGTCATTTGCGATGTGCTCGGCGATTTCAGGCATGGATCGGCGGGCGAAGTCCACCAGAAGACCACGCAGCAATCTGCCGTTTTCGGGCAGGTTGTCGCAGCACAGCACCGTAAAAGGCGGCACACCCGCTGCATGGCGCGCGCTCAACGCCCAGACCAGCAGCCCCGCAACGCCGACAGGTTGATCCGGGTCGTTCAGATCATGCGAGATGGCAGGGTGGCTGGCGTCGACACCGCCGGTGCTGCGGTCGAGGCCATAGCCCTTTTCAGTGACGGTGATCGACACGATCCGCGTGGCGGAGGCGGTCAGCGCCTCCAGCACTGCGGCGCGGTCGGGGCCCAGAGCATAGGCGTTGGCGATCGACCCGATGATCCGCGCGCTGCTGCCTTGGGCGCTGTGCTCTATCAGGGTGTAAAGACCGTTCTGCGGGGCCAGTTGCGCGGCGGGCTCGAGGCTGCGGAGACTGACGCCGGTGATGCGCCAGTCGCCACCGCTGTGAGCAAGTGCGGTGTCGGTATAAGCGGCCTGATGTGCCTTGTGAAAGGCCCCCAGGCCCAGATGCACTATCCCTGCCCCGTGGTCCGACGGTGTAAACCCAGGGCATTTGACGTGCCCCGGCAGCCCTTCGGTTCCGGTCAGCCTCATGCCCCCACCCGAGGTGCGAGCGCCGCAACGATACCGCGCAGTTCGGCCAAACCCTTGAGCCGTCCGATCAGCGGATACCCTGGCTGGGCCTTGCGACCGTGGTCGTCCAGAATGTCCTGACCGTGGTCCGGACGGAAAGGGATCGACCAGTCATCACGGCCAGCAGCGCGGCGGCGCGCTTCTTCGCGCAGGGCCGCTTCGATCAGGGCGACCATGTCGGTGTCACCGCCCAGATGCTCGGCCTCGTGGAACGATCCGCGCAGGTCGTTGGTCTCGCGTTTGACGTTGCGCAGGTGCAGGAAATGCACGCGATCCCCCAGCCGCTCCATCATCCCAGGCAGATCATTGTCGGGCCGCGCCCCCAGCGAGCCGGAACATAGAGTGATGCCGTTGGCGGGGCTGTCGACGCCATCAATCAGTGCCTGATAATGCGCCTCGGTCGACATGATGCGGGGCAGGCCCAGAAGGGGCACGGGCGGATCGTCGGGGTGGCAGCACAGACGCAAGCCAAGCCGTTCTGCGGTGGGAATGATTTCAGCCAGAAAATCCAACAGGTTCTGACGCAGGCGGTCCTCGGAGATGCTGTCATACTCGGCCAGATGGCCGCGAACGTCCTCGAGCGAGAAATTCTCGGCGGCACCCGGCAAGCCAAAAACCACATTCTCGGCCAGTTGCGTTTTGCGGGCTTCGCTCATCGCTGCAAACCGACGGGCGGCTTCGTCCTGCAGGGCGGCGTCAAAATCGTCTTTTGCCCCTGCGCGGGCCAGAATGTGCAGATCAAAGGCGGCAAAATCGGCAAGGTCAAAGCGCATGCAGGTCGCCCCGGTCGGCAGCCGCCACGCCAGATCGGTGCGCGTCCAGTCCAACACCGGCATAAAGTTATAGCAGATCACTTCGATACCGGCAGCAGCCAGATTTTCCATGCTGGTGATGTAATTGGCAATGTGAGCGCGACAGTTGCCCTGCTGTTTCTTGATGTCTTCGGACACCGGCAGGCTTTCCACCACATCCCACGCCAGACCGGACGCGCTGCCGTCTTTCATGGTTGCAATCTCTTGTTGGCGCTTGCTGATCTCCTCGGGCGTCCAGACGGCGCCGGTTGGAACGTGGTGCAAGGCGGAAACGATGCCCTCGACCCCTGCTTGCAGCGTGTCGTCAATCGAAACGATGTCGCGCGGACCGAACCATCGCCATGTCTGTTTCATCTGGAATCCCTCCGAGTCGTCGTTGCGGTCGACCTTATCAGCTTCAACAATTGCTGACTAGTATGGAAGTATGGTAGTTGGAGCGGGGGAGAGAAGCGAATCATGAAAGCAGACCGCACCACAGCTGTAACGCTGGACGCAGCCGCGCCGATCGCACCGCAGATTTATGCGCAGTTGCGTGACGCCATCATTCGCAATCACTTTGCGCCCGGTGACCGCATTTCAGAAAGCGAGATCGCCAAGACCTGCGATGTCAGCCGCCAACCCGTGCGCGAGGCATTCATCCGGCTGGCGGGCGAAGGCTTGTTGGCGATCCTGCCGCAACGCGGGACCATCATCACCAAGATCAATTATACCGATGTGCTGAACGCACGGTTCCTGCGCGAGGCGATAGAGGCCGACATCGTGGCCATTCTGGCAGCCAATCCCGACGCTGCACTGATCCGCGAATTGCGCACTCAGCTGACCGCACAACAGGCCGTAGCCCGCGACAAGCCGTCCGAATTCATCGAGCTGGACGAGCGGTTTCATCGCACGATGGCCGACGGTGCCGATAAACGTGGTGCGTGGCGGCGGATAGAGGGCCTGAAATCGCAGATGGACCGCGTGCGGTTCCTGTCTTTGGGACACTTCCCGGCGGAGAAGCTGGTGACCCAGCACAAGGCGGTCGTGGACAACATCGAGAACGGAAAGATGATCGCCGCCAATGCCGCCATTCGCGGCCACCTGCGCGAAGTGTTGGACGATCTGCCGCGCATCCTCACTGCGAACCCCGAATTTTTCGAATTGCCGGAGGGAGGAATTCCCACGCCGGTCAATGCACCCATCCAAGGAGGAGATTTACAATGACATTTAACTGGAAAAAGCCCGCGATGGCCGCGGCCTTCGCTGCCCTGACTGCCATGCCCGCGTTCGCACAAGACCTGACGCTGAAGCTTGGCCACCTGGCCAACGAAGACAACCCGTGGCATCTGGCGTCGGTGAAATTCGGCGAAGAGCTTTCCGCGCTGACCGATGGCCGCATCGTGGTCGAAGTGTTCCCCAACGAGTCGCTGGGCAAGGAAATCGACCTGATCAACGGCATGCAGCTGGGCACCGTCGACATGACGATCACAGGCGAAAGCCTGCAGAACTGGGCGCCGATGGCTGCCCTGCTGGCTGTTCCTTATGCGTATAAATCCATCGAGCACATGGACGAAGTCGCGTCGGGCGAAATCGGTGACCAGATTGAGGCGCAAATCGTAGAAAAGGCGCAAATCCGTCCCATCGCCTATTTTGCACGCGGCCCGCGCAACCTGACATCGAACCGGCCCATCACCACGCCTGCTGATCTGAACGGTCTGAAAATGCGCGTGCCGAACGTGCCGCTGTTCATCGACGTGTGGTCGGCACTGGGTGCGGCCCCCGGCCCGATGGCGTTTTCCGAGGTGTTCACCTCGCTCCAGAACGGCACCATCGAAGCACAGGAAAACCCGCTGGCTCTGATCCGCTCGGCCAGCTTTAACGAAGTGCAAAGCCACGTGAACCTGACAGAGCATGTGCGGTCATGGATCTATCTGACCATCGCCGAAAGCACCTGGCAGAAGCTGAGCGCCGAGGACCAGGCCGCCGTCATGGAAGCCGCTACGCGCGCCCAAGCCTATGAGCGTGAGCTGTTCGAAGCCAGCCTTGCCGACGACCGCGCCTATCTGGAAGCCAACGGCATGACCTTTGTCGAAGTGGACGGCCCGGCCTTTGCCGCAGCGGCCAAAGACGCGGTTCTGAGCAACGTCAGCGACGAAATCCGCCCGACAGTTGAAGGCCTGTTCGCCGACTAAGGCCAGTTTCACCTGATACGATCAACCGGCGCTGCCTGTCTGCTGCGCCGGTTTCCCATTTTCCGTTTGGAGCGCTGCGAAATGCGACATGCCGAAACCCTCATTCGCATCCTGACCGTTTTGGCTCGACTGGGCGCTGGTATTGCTTTTGCCGTGCTGATGGTCGCGGTGCTGGTGCAGGTTGTGGGTCGCTTCACCAGCAGCTCGCCCGTGTGGACGGAAGAGCTGACGCGCTTTGCGCTGCTATATATGATCGCCTTTGGCGCGGGGCTGTCGTTTCGCACCGGCGATCTGGTCAACGTTGATGTGGTCAGTGAAGCCCTTCCCGGTGGTGTGCCAAAATTCCTGCGCTTTTTCGCGGCGGCCGCGACCGCCGGACTGGCGCTGGTGCTGATTATGCCAGCGTGGAAATTCGTCACCATCGGCCGGATGCAGACAGCGCCCGCACTCGGCATCCGTATGGACTACGCGCATCTGACGATGTTCGTTCTGCTTGCGGGCCTTGCCCTGTTTGCCGTGTTGCGCTGCATCGCCATGCTGGCCGGCGCCGAAGACGGCACCCCCCAAAAAACCGACGAGGAATAGACCCGTGGCCGTTACCATTCTGCTTGTCGTTTTTGTCTTTGGTCTGACCGTGGGCATTCCCGTGGCGATCACTCTGGGCCTGTCGTCGCTGGCCTATCTGGCCTATGTGGGCATCCCCATCGTGGTGATGCCGCAAAAGATGTACGCGGGCATGGACGTGTTTGTCCTGCTGTCTATTCCGGGCTTTATCCTTGCCGGGAACCTGATGAACCGCGGCGGGATCACCCAACGGATCATCAGGTTCGCCAATGCGCTGGTGGGCTGGATCAGGGGCGGTCTGGGCCTGACCAATATCGCGGCCTCAATGTTGTTTGGTGGCATCACCGGCACCGCCGTGGCCGATGCGGCGTCCATTGGAGGGGTGATGATCCCCGGTATGAAAAAGGCCGGTTATCCGGCAGATTTCTCAGCGGCCGTCACCGCGGCCTCGTCGACCGTGGGGCCGATCATTCCGCCCTCGGTGCCGATGATCATCGTGGGCGCGCTGTCGGGCATTTCGGTGGGCAAGATGTTCCTGGCCGGCGCCATCCCCGGCATCCTGATGGGCCTGTCGATGATGGTCACCTGCTATATCATATCGGTGCGCAAGGGCTTTCCGCATCAGCCGTGGCAAGGCTTTGGCGAGGTGATCCGCTCGCTCGGCGGGGCCGCGTGGGCGCTGGCGATGACGTTCCTGATTATCTACGGGCTGTTGTCCGGTCTGGCGACGCCGACCGAAACCGCCGTCGTGGCCAGCGTGTACGCTTTTGTCGTGGGGGCCTTCATCTACCGCGAACTGCCCATCCCTGCGGTGCCGCGCATCGTGGTGGACAGCGCCGTATCGGCGGCGGGCATCCTGGCGCTGGTCGGCTTTGCCAATGTCTTCGGCTGGATTCTGGTGTCGGAACGTATTCCGCAAGCCATCGCGGACGCGGTTCTGTCGATCACCGACAACAAGTTCCTGGTGCTGCTGCTGATCAACATCCTGCTGCTGTGTGTGGGCATGTTTCTGGAAACCATCGCCGCCCTGATCATTCTGTTCGTACCCTTGCTGGCGCTGTCGAATGCGGTGGGGATTGACCCGCTGCACTTTGCCACCGTGGCCGTGCTGAACCTGATGATCGGGCTGACCACGCCACCCGTGGGCGTCTGTCTGTTCGTCTGCGCTGGCATCGCTAGGTTGCCGCTGGCACCTGTGATTGTAGCGATCCTGCCGTTTTTGTTGACCAACATCCTTGTGCTGCTGGCCGTCACTTACATTCCGGCGCTGGCCACCTGGCTGCCGTCCGTCCTGATCCCGTAAGGAGCCTACCATGGAAGCCCGAGTTTGCCGCCTTTATGGCGAAAACGACATTCGCATCGAAACCATAACCGTCGAAGCACCGGGACCGGGCCAAGTGCTGCTCGCGCTGGGGGCGGGCGGGATTTGCGGGTCCGACCTGCACTATTACCAGCATGGCGGCTTTGGCCCGATCCGGGTGCGTGAACCGATTATTCTGGGGCATGAGGCATCGGGCACAATTGTTGCCCTGGGCCCCGACGTCACAGAATTGGCCACCGGCGACGTGGTTGCGATCAACCCCAGCCGTCCGTGCGGTGCCTGCGAATTTTGCGAGAAAGGCTTGCCTGTCCATTGCCTTGAAATGCGCTTTAACGGGTCGGCCATGCGGATGCCCCATGAACAAGGGCTGTTTCGTGATCACATCGTGGTCGAGGCGCGCCAGTGCGTGCCCGTCGGCACAGGCGTCAGCCTGGGTGAAGCCGCCTGCGCCGAGCCTCTGGCCGTCTGTCTGCATGCCCGCAATCGTGCGGGCGATTTGAACGGTGCGCGGGTTCTGGTCACCGGTGCGGGCCCCATCGGCGCGCTCTGCGCTGCCGTTGCGGTCGAGGCCGGTGCCGCCGAAGTGGTGGTGACCGATCTGCAGGACTTCACACTGGAGGTTGCGACCCGCATGGGCGCGACCCGCACGGTGAACGTCGCCACCGATCCCGCCGGTCTGGATGCCTATGCCGCAGGCAAAGGCCAGTTCGACGTCGCCTTCGAATGCTCCTCAGCCGCCCCCGCGATCAAGACCGCGATCACCTGCCTGCGCCCTCAAGGCCGGTTGGTACAAGTCGGCGTCGCAGGCGATGTGCCGGTGCCTCTGAACATGCTGGTGGGCAAGGAAATCACATACTGCGGCACCCAGCGGTTCGACACTGAATTTGCACAGGCGGTTCAGATGATCTCTGAGCGGCGCATCGACGTCAAACCGATCATCACCGCCACCTACCCCCTCAGCCGCGCCATCGAAGCCTTTGATGCTGCGGGCAACAGGTCAGGTGCTGTGAAGGTGCAGCTTAGTTTCTCCGGCGAGTAGCGGTCGCCGTCGGCATTGCCGTACTGAGGGATCTGCAATATGAGCCCGAGACCTTACGGGCGGTGTGTCATGTAAGGAGGACGATCTCGCTTCATGGCACATATGCCGCAGTCTCGGTACGGCCATGGCCCGGATGGAATGGGGTCGGCTATATCGCGATTAACACGACGCCCTAACCGCCGAGAAGGATCACCACCGCCCTGTCTGTTTTGAGCCTGTCGGTCACGCCTCTGCTGACGATGTTTCGGATTGCAGCCAAATCGCCGCGCCGACGGATGGCCCGTCATGTCACAGACATGCATGATGCGCGGCAGCCAGCGGCCTTGATTCCGCGCAGGGGAACGCGGAAAGCCTCCTACCAGACGGGCGGCGTCGTCACCCAGTGCACCCGGGTTTGGTCGTTGCCCAGATTGCGAAAGCGATGTGGGCGGCGGCTCTCAAAATGGAATGCATCGCCTTCGCCCAGAACGAACCGGTCATCCTCGACCCAAAGCTCCAGCTTTCCCTGGAGCACGACACCACATTCCTCGCCTTCGTGGGTATAGGATTCTTCCCCGGAGCTACCGCCCGGATCGAGTACGATCTCCATCACCTGGAGCGCCCCGTCGTCATGCGCGGTCAGAAAGGACTTCACCATGCCCTTGTCGCCAAAGTCGACGGTGCGTCGGCGCCCTTCGCGGACGATGATCCCCGCCTCGCGGTCCGCACTGTCGGCGTCGGCAAAAAGCGACAGAAAGGGAATGCCGATCACCTCGCAGATTGCCCTGAGGTTGCGGATCGAGGGCGAAGAAATGCCGCGCTCGATCTGGCTCAGCAAGCCGGTCGAGATACCGACCCCTTCAGCCACGACCTGCAACGACAGCCCGCGCCCCTTGCGCGCCTGTCGCACCGCCTCTCCCAGAGAAGTGTCGTCCATCCCGCTCATCGGGTCGGAAAGCAGCTTTGCTTCATTTTCGGCTGAGGTCATCGGCGATTCTTCATCTTGGTGAACAGAAACGGGCGATTTTGCCCTTCGTTACCTTTCTGCTTACCCGTTCCCCTAAGAAAAAACGATTAAAAACCGAACTCAATTGCACATTTTTCACTTAAATGAAGATTTTCGGCAATACTGGTTGCATATGTGCATTTCTTCATTATCGTGAAGGACGGATTTAAACCGCGTCACCCCGCTCCGACGTCAAGCGTGACGCAAGATACAGGGAAGATTGCCAATGAAACTCCGTTCGCTTGCCATTGCCGGGGCGCTCGCGCTTTGCGCGGCTCAGTCCCAGGCTGAAGACCTGACCGTAGGGATCACCACAACCGGTGTGCCTTTCACCTTCGTTGACACTGCCACCCAGCAGCCGACCGGCGCCATGGTCGACCTGGCCGCCGCTATCGCCGAAGATCTGCAGATGACGCCGGATTTCGCGGTCACGCAGTTCTCTGCGCTGATCCCGGCGCTTCAGACCGGCAAGATCGACGTGATTTCGGCGGGCATGTTCGCCACCGACAAACGCAAGGAAGTCGTGGATTTTTCGACTCCGGTTTACAGCTACGGCGACGTGGCCTTTGTCAAAGCGGACGACGAGGGGAGCTACCAGCTTGACGATTTCGCGGGCGAAGTCGTTGGCGCGCAGATCGGCACCACCTTTGCAGACCAGCTTCAGGCCAAGGGGATCTTCAGCGAGGTGAAACTTTACGACAGCCTCGTCGACATCATGCGCGACGTTCAGCTTGGCCGGATCAAGGCAGGGTTCGGCGACAAGCCGATCATCGCCTACCAGATCGCGCAGAACCCGAACCTCGGGGTAAAACTGGTCGAGGGCTATACCCCCATGGGCACGGGAGAAGTCGCGCTGGCCGTGTCGAAGGAAAACCCCGAGTTGCTGGAAAAGGTGAACGCATCCATCGCCGAGATGGACAAGAGCGGTGAGCTGGCCGAGATCTTCGGCAAATACGGCCTCTGAGCCCTTTGCGATATTTTTCGGGCCCGGTCATCGCGCCGGGCCCATGACTTTCTGACAGGAGACGTCCATGTCCCCCCTTTTTGAGCGGATCCAGGAATATCTGCCGTTGCTCACCACCGGACTGTGGCAGACCGTTGCCGTGACCCTGCTGTCGCTTGTTCTCGCGTCGGCGCTTGGGCTGGTCTGGGCGCTGATGCGCAGCTCGGGCACCCGCTGGCTGAGCCTGCCTGCGCGCTACATCGTCGAATTCCTGCGCGGCATCCCGATCCTCGTGGTGCTCTTCTACATCTATTTCGTGATGCCCGAACTCGGGCTCGATCTGACCGCCTTTCAGGCCGGGGTGGTGGGTCTGGCGCTGACCTATTCGTGCTATATCGGTGAAACCTTTCGCGGCGGGATCGAGGCGGTGGATCGCGGGCAGGTCGAAGCTGCGAAATCCATCGGCATGAAACATGGCAAAATGATGCGGCGCATCGTGCTGCCGCAGGCCTTTCGCATCGCCCTGCCGCCTTATGGCAACAACATGGTGATGCTGCTCAAGGACAGCAGCCAGGTCTCCGTGATCTCGGTTGCCGAACTGACCATGCAGGGCAAGATGCTGGCCTCGTCGACCTTCGACAACATGACCGTCTTTACCATGGTTGCGGCGCTGTACCTTTGCCTGACGATCCCGCTGAATATCCTGATGCGCCGGGTCGAACTCAAGCTGGGAGCCGCGACATGATCCGTTTCGAGAATGTCCATAAATCCTTTGGCAAGCACGAAGTGCTCAAGGGCATCGACGCTGAGGTCGACAAGGGACAGGTCATGTGCCTGATCGGGGCCTCGGGGTCGGGCAAGTCGACGATGTTGCGCTGTGTCAACGGGCTAGAGGATTACCAGTCCGGGCGCATCAGCATCGACGGTGAGACGATCAACGCCCATGCCTCGTCGATCCATGCGATCCGGACGCGCGTTGCCATGGTTTTCCAGCGTTTCAACCTGTTCCCGCACATGACCGCGCTGCAGAACGTGATGGAAGGGCCAATTCATGTGCTGGGCGAGAACCGCGACGAGGTGCGTGCCCGCGCCGAAGAGCATCTGCGCCGCGTCGGATTGGCTGAAAAGATGGATTTCTATCCCTCCGCCCTGTCCGGCGGGCAGCAGCAGCGCGTCGCAATCGCGCGTGCGCTGGCCATGCGCCCCGACGCCATCCTGCTTGACGAGCCGACCTCGGCGCTTGACCCTGAAATGGTCGGCGAGGTGCTGTCGGTTCTGCGCGATCTGGCGCAAGAGCGCATGACCATGCTGATCGTCACCCACGAGATCCAGTTCGCCCGCGAGGTTGCGGACGGCGTGATCTTTCTTGATCAGGGGCGCATCGCCGAACATGGCAGCGCCGATGCGGTGCTGTCGAAGCCAACGCATCCGCGGACGCAGGATTTTCTGCGCCGCGTCACCCACCCCGTCTGAACGGAGCCTGACATGGCATTCCAATCCATCTGGGCCGATAGCGCCTCTGCGGCACCAACCTTTGCGTCACTGGATGACAGCCTGCGCTGCGATGCCTTGGTCATTGGCGGTGGCTTTCAGGGGCTGTCGGCGGCGCTGCACCTGGCCGAGGCCGGAACCGATGTCGTGCTGGTTGAGGCGCAGGAGCCGGGTTTCGGCGCTTCAGGGCGCAACGGCGGGCAGGTGATCCCGGGGCTAAAAGATGATCCTGACACGCTTGACCGGCTCTGGGGGCCCGAGGCCACAGCCTTCGCCGCTGGCACCGCGGACACGCTTTTTGCGCTGGTGGCACGGCTTGGGATCGATTGCGACGCGGTGCAGGGGGGCTGGATTCAGGCCGGAAACCGCCATGTGCATCTGCCTGTCTTGCAGGCGCGCATGCGGCAATGGCAGGCGCGTGGCGTGGCCGCCGGCTGGCTGGACGCTGCGGCGATGGCACAGGTGACCGGTGCAAGCGGTTTCCTTGGCGGCTGGCGTGATCCCCGCGCCGGGCGTGTCCATCCGTTGAAGCTGGCACGCGGGCTGGCGCAGGCTGCAGAAGCGGCGGGCGTGCGGGTCTTTGCCCGGACACCGGTAACCGACCTGATGCGGAGCAGCGCGGGCTGGCAGGCCCGGCTTCCCGGCGGCGCGCAGATCACGGCAGATCAGGTGATCCTTGCCAGCAATGTCTACACGCCTGCTGCGCTCGAGCCACGGCTCGCGCGCGCTACGGTGCCTGCAAACAGCTTCCAGGTCGCCACTGCGCCGCTGAGTGCAAATCAATTGAACCGCATTCTGCCCGGCGGTGAAGTCGTCTCAGAGGTTCGTCGCGTCGGCACCTATTTCCGGCGCGGTCCGGACAATCGGCTCATGATGGGTGGCCGTGGCAGTTTCGCCGACCCCCAGAGAGCCGAAGCCTTCGCACGGATCGAGGCAGAACTCACGCGGGTGTTCGGTGAGCGTTTCGAGATTACGCATCGTTGGTTCGGAAAGGTCGGCATGACCCCCGATCACCGCATCCGGCTTTGCAAACCGGCGCCGGGGTTGCTGGCGGCAACCGGCTTTAACGGCCGCGGCGTCGCGCTGTCAGTATCGCTCGGGAAGGCCATGGCGGATCACCTGGCGCAGGGCCTACCGCTTCCCATCCCGTCGAGCCCGACCATTCCCAATCTCCCATTCCATGCTTTGCACCGGATTTACGGTGGCCTCGGCATCCAGTATTATCGTTTGCGCGATGCGCTTGATCGGTGAACCTTTGTTCCCGAAAGTTTGCACCGCAATGTTGCCCATTGGCCAATTCACCAAGCAGCCGTCAGCGCAGGCAGCAGCCAACTTCCGCTACCATCGACTCGAAGCATTAGAAGCGTGGAAATCCGCGGCTCATGCCGCCTAATCAACGATTGGCTCCAGCTTGCAAGCTCGGTGAGTTAAGAGTGCACCGCCTGAAACCACCCTACGACACGGAACAAAGCCGCAGCGCGTCATAGACCGCCGCGTGAATATTGCGCGACGATTGGGCGTCGCCAATCCGGTGCAGCTCGAACCCTTTGCCCTTGTTGGGCTGCGCGCGCAGATCCTTGAGCGCGTGAAGGTCAGTGACCCCGTCATTGGCCGAATGACCACGCAGGTCCTCGAACAGTTCGTTTATCGGCAAGGTGCCCATTTCGACAATCACCTGATCGTAAGCCTGATGGGTGACCTCATGGGTCAGCTCGTTTATCAGCGCAGCTTCCAGCTTGTTGCCTTTGCGCGTCACACCAGTCAGCCGCAAGTTGCCTTCTGGGCGCAAGCCGGATTTGGCAAACTCTTTGTGCCAGCGGGTCGATTCAGGATAGACAAGGTCCTGACCGATGTTCACGTCGATGGTCGCCAGCCGCACGTTTGCACCTTCGGCCTGTGCCATCTGCGCGGCCAGTAGTGCGGGATGCCTGCCGGTGTTGTCCCAGATCAAAACGTCAGAGGCGGGTTTGATCTGTCGTCCGACGATCTCCCATGCGCTTTGCACCAGATCACTGCCCGCACCGAATTCGGTCTGCGGGATGCCGCCCGTGGCCAGGATGACCAGATCGGGGTCAAGGGCCGCGATGCTGTCCATGTCCATGTAGCGGTTGCATTCCACCGTGATGCCCAGAATTTCCAGCTCGGCCAGACGCCAGTCGATGATGCCGATCAGATCACGCCGCCAGTCGGATGCAGCCAAAAGAACCTGACCACCCGGTTGTGCCGCCGCTTCAAACAGGCGGACCTTGTGGCCGCGTTCGGCCAGCACGCGTGCCGCTTCCAGACCGGCGGGTCCTGCCCCGACGACAACCGTATTGCGCGGCTGCTGTGACGGTTCGATCCGGTGACCAATGGTCAGTTCGCGCCCCGTCGAAGCGTTGTGCAGACATTTAGGGCGGTGCTGCGACTGGCAATGCCCCGCTCCGACACAGGGCCTGATCCGGTGCTCTTCCCCGCGCAGCAGCTTGGCCACCATATGCGGATCGGCAATATGCGGCCGGGTCAGTCCCGCCAAGTCCACGTGTCCTTCTGCAACCGCAAATCGGGCCGATGCCATGTCGGACAATTTCGCTGCATGGAAAACCGGCAGATTGACCGCGCGTTTGAACCGGCCCACCGCCGCAACCCAGGGTGCTGCGGGCGTGCCCATGCCGGGAAACACTTCTTCGGATAGCGACCGTGATGTGTCCATCGAGCCGAACAGTGCGTTGAAAAAGTCGACCGCACCTTCGCGTTCCAGAATTTGGGCCGCCGCCAAACAGTCGTCGGCTGACAATTCGCCGTCAATGCCCTCGTCCACCACATAGCGCATCCCGACGATGAAATCGTCGCTCACATTGCGCCGTATCTCATCATGAACCATCAGTGCAAACCGAACGCGGTTTGTCAGCGATCCGCCAAACCGGTCCGTCCGGTGGTTGGTCTTGGGTGACAGGAATTGACCGATCATATGCCCCGAGGCCAGTGTCTCGATCCCGTCAAGCCCGCCTTCCTCGCAGCGCCGCGCGGCTTGACCGTATGCTTTGACGACCCGCGCGATGTCATGTTCATCCATCTCGCGGGGGATACCGCGGTGCAGGGTTTCTCGGATCGGCGACGGGCCGATCGGTGGCAGCCAGTCCTGCGCATAAGGGTCGCCACGCCGCCCCAAGTGGGTGATTTGGCACATCAGCGCAGACCCCTGCGCGTGCATCCGTTCGGAAAATCGTTGCAGGTGCGGAATGATCCCGTCAGTGCCGACATTGAGCTGTTGAAAGATGTTCGGACTGTCGATGTCCACATTCGACGATCCGCCGAACATCGAAAGACCGATCCCACCCCGCGCTTTTTCCTCGTGATAGGCCTGATAGGCCTCTTGCGGGAAACCGTCCTTTTCCAGTCCACAGGCGTGCGAAGTGCTCATGATACGGTTGCGCAGAACCAGTTTCTTCAGCTTTAGCGGTTGCAAAAGCGGGTCTTTGACGCGGGCTGGGCTGTGGATGGTCACGACAGTCTCCTGTATTAATGTTCGTCTCTCGCCGAGGCGACGCTCAAAGCACCTTGGACAGAAATTCCTGCGTGCGCGGGTCTTGCGGGTTCTCAAAAATCTGAGACGGCGGGCCGCTTTCCACGATGCGGCCGGCGTCGGTGAAATAGACCCGGTCCGAAATCTCGCGGGCAAAGCCCATTTCGTGCGTCACCAACATGCAGGTCATGCCGTCATTCGCCAGATCTTTGATAGTCACCAACACCTCTTTGACCGTTTCGGGGTCAAGTGCTGCGGTCACCTCGTCGAACAGCATCACGTCGGGACGCATACACAGGCTGCGCGCAATCGCGACGCGCTGTTGCTGACCCCCTGACAGTTCAGCAGGATAGGCGTCTTCCTTGTCGCGCAGCTTGACCTTGGCCAGCAGGGCGCGGGCACGTTCCTTAACCTCCTGGCGGTTTTCCTTAAGCACCAGCAGCGGTGCCATCATCACGTTCTGCAAAACCGTGCGGTGTGGGAAAAGGTTGTACTGCTGGAACACGATCCCCACCTTTCGCCGCAGTGCCAGCTTGTTGAGTTTGGCATCGTGCACCTCCAGCCCTTCGACCTTGACCGATCCCTTTGTGACCGGTGTCAGCCCGTTGATGGTGCGGATCAGCGTAGATTTGCCGGACCCTGACGGCCCGATGATACAGACCACCTCACCTTTCATCACGTCGATGTCGATGCCTTTGAGAACCTCGAAGGTGCCAAAGCTTTTGTGGACGCGATGCAGCGACACGATGGGCTGCGCAGAGGTCCAGGTATTGGTAGGGGAGATAGTCATAAAGTCTCCTGTCAGGACACCGCCGCAAAGCGTTTCTCAAGTCGGCGGGTGTAAACGGATAGCGGATAGATGAAGACAAAGAAGATCGTCATCAGGAACAGATAGAAGGGGATAAGGAATTCGGGCCGCGAGCCGGCGGCTTCCATCGCCGCCTGCGTATTGCCCAATGCCTCGTTGACGCCCAGAATTGCGGCCATCGGTGTCATCAGCGTCAGCAGAGCGTACCAGTTCATCCAAGGCGGCAACATCCGGCGGATACATTGCGGCAGGATAACGTGGCGCAGCGTCTGAGCACGGGTGAACGCAAGGCTTTCGGCGCTTTCCCATTGGCCCGATGGGATCGACACGACCGCACCGCGCAGGATTTCGGAAACATTGGCCATGACCGGCAAGGCAAAGCCAAAGGTTGCCTTAACCCAATCGGGAATCATCACCTTGTCACCCCCTGGCAAGGTGATCTGGAACGGCACAAGGAACATGATCGCAAACAAGATCACCAGCCAGGGCGAGTTGCGAAACAGGTTTGTGACAAGCTTGGCTGGCACCCGGATCAGCGCGATAGGGCTGATCTGCATGAATCCCAGAATGACGCCCGTGATTGTAGCAAAGGTCATGGCCAGAACGCTCATCAGCAGGTTCAATCCGAACCCTTTCAGAATGAAAGGCATCCAGATCACCAACGAGGCCAGCGCCGAAGGGCGACCAACTGATCCGTCCTGTGCCATCGCGCCGACAGCCGCCAGAAGACACAGACCGGCGGCCAGGACAGGGGCACGCCACGTCACGCGGGTTACGGTCCAGTTTGACATCATTGACCGTACCCCGGCAGCGCAAGTTTGCGTTCGATGGCGGTCATGATCCGGGCGATGATCGCAATCAGAACGATATAATATACGAAAAGAAGCAACATCATTTCCGGCACGTTCAGGCTGTCAGACCAGATGCCGCTGAGCGAATACGTGATTTCGGGAACCGCGATCACGTAGGCCAGCGAAGAAGTCTTGGCGAGCGATACGATGTTGTTTGTCAGCGCAGGCAAACAGATACGCACGGCCAGTGGGAAGGTGACATAAGCGAATATCTTGAACCCTGAAAACCCAAGAGCCTCGGCCGCTTCCTTTGTCGAATCCGGCACCGCTTCGATCCCCGAGCGGAAGATTTCAACGTTGTAGCTGCCACCGAAAATGCCGATTGCAATAACCGCCCAGCCAAAACTGCCGATCATCGGCTCGTACCAGCCGCCCATATCGACCTGCGGGGTGATCGACCCCAGACCGAAGTAGAAGAATAGCAACTGCACAATGGGCGGTGTGTTGCGGAAGATTTCGATATAGGCCGCGACGACCCAGCGCACGGGCCGCAAGCGCGAGGTCTGTGCCCCGGCACCAAGCACCCCGATGACCAGAGAAAGCGCGATGATTGCAGTGATAAGCTTGATCGAAACCCACATTCCCTCCATCAGCCGACCCCAGTCATAGGAATCGTAAAACGTTGAGAAGTTGAGCCCGGTGGTGTCATTCAGCCGCTCGAAAAACGGCGCGATAAGGTCCAGCACGGGTGTCATCCTGTTAGGCGGTCAATCCGGGGGGACGTGGTCCCCCCGCATGTATCAGTTTTCCAGATAAGAGCTGTCGTACTGCAACTGGTCATGCATGGCAGCGATCCACGGGGAGGGTTTGACGCCCCACTTTTCTTCCAGCGCGATCAACGTGCCGTCCTTGTGCCAGTTATAGGCCATGCCGGACATGAAGGTGCCCCAAATGCCGTTCTGCTCTTCGATGGGGACCGCAAGGCCCCAAGGGTTGGAAAACACGGTGTCGACCGGCATTTCATAGCCTTCCCACTCACCGCTCGCGATATCAGCCGAGATGGAAGTGTCGTCATAAACCCATGCCACGCATTTGCCCGAACGCAGGGCTTCCTTGGCTTCGGTGTTGCCGCCAAAGGCCACGACATTTGCACCGAACTCGACTTCGGCGATCTTGTTGTAGAAGACGCCCTGTTTGCCGCAAACCGGCTTGCCCCGGATGTCATCCCACGAGGTGATCACACCGGTTTTGGCCATCAGTGTCGGACCAGAGGTCCAGTAGCCAGGCTCGACAATGCCGACAACCTTGCGACGGTCGGGGCGGTCGGACATGGCGCCGATCAGCAGGTCGATCTTGCCCTGTTGCAGAAATTCCATGCGGTTTGCCGAAGAAATCACCACGGTTTCCAACGTCACACCCATGCGGTCGGCGACGGTTTGCGCCAGGTCCACTTCGATCCCCTGCACGGCGCCGTCGGGTGCACGAAACGCCCAGGGTTTAAATGCGCCCTGCACGCCGACGCGCAGCACCCCTCGCTCAAGAACCTCCTTGAAGCGGTCGTTTGTCATGTCCTGCGCCAGCCCCGTAGTGGCGGTCAAAGCCGCCAAAGCGATGGTACCCAGCAATGTTTTCATCATGTTCATTGGTTTCTCCTTGTTGGTATTTTTCATGGTCGCATTGCCGGTTGATCCGGCCTTTTCCTGTCGTGCTGTGGCACGCAGAATTCCGTTTCTTGTCGCTTCAGGAATGCCTCGATCTCCGAGGCTTTTCTGATATCGGTCCAGCCGAACAGCGGGGCGATTGTGTCGGCGGTCTGCGTCGCATCCTCGCGGCTGACCATCCCCGACCAGATCGCACCGGTCCGACGCGCCAGAACCGCGTAAAGGTCCGGCGCATGTTCATGGGTCACGGCCAGCGTCACAGCGTCGGTCGGGGTTTGTGGGGTATGGCCCAGCCTGACCTGCGGGCGGGCTTTGGGCGGGCCGATCCGCGCGGCGACCTCGGACAACATGCGTCGTCCTGCGCTGCGCATGCTCATTACCGGCCCTGCGGTCATTGCCAATACGTTTTCAAATCCCTGTAGAGACAGGTCGTGCACCTTGCGTTCACGCGCGCCCATCGGGCGCTGTGCATCCTCGGTCAGCGGGCGCACGCCGGCCCAGCATTGTTCCACGTGCTTCAGTTTCAGACCGAGCCCCGGCAACAGATGGTTCGCCTCGCCCAGCAGGAACTCCAGATCGGCGCGATCGGCATGGACATTCCGAGCATCGCCTTCAAAGGCGGTCTCGGTCGGCCCAAAATAGAACCGGTCCTGTCCCAGCGGCAGGCCATAAAACGGGTAACCGCCACGATGCACGGTGGCTATCCCCCGGTCGGCAAACCCTTCGGGCAGCCGCACAATGATATGCGCCCCCTTGGTCCCACGCACCAGCCGCTTGCCAAAATTGGCAAGCTCGTCTGCCCAGCTTCCGGCCATATTCAGAACCATGCGGGCGCGCACTTCGGTGCTGTCGTCAGGGCCATCAAGCCCCACACGCCACAACCCGGTGGCATCCCTGCCCCGCAACTCCGCACGGGTCATCAGCCGCAGCCGCGCGCCATGGGCTTCCGCGACCAGCGCATTGTCGATGCACAGGCGCTCGGGCTCGGTGAACAAATACTCGCGAAAGCTGACCATACCACGCAGCTTGTCCCGATCGCGCAAGTGGCGGCCAACGGGATGCGCCCGCGCGGCACTGGCATCGCGCGATCTGATATCCAGCGGAACCCCGGACGGGCCAATCAGCCGCAGCAAGCGCAGACCGGCATCAAGCTGCCAGCGCGGAAACGGACCATCGCGCCAGACCGGAAACGACAGCTCTATCGCCCGTGTTCCGACCGTTTGGTCCTGTGCCAGTTCTGCCCGCGCCTGCATTGCATCGCGTGCCATGTGCAGTGCCCGCGCAAATCGAATGGGGTGGCGGATCGCGTTTCTGACCGGTTCGGGGTTCTCAAGATAGCGCAGTCCGCAATGCAACATGCGCGATGACCGACCGCTGGCGCCCGATCCAAGATCTTCCGCCTCGACCAGCAGCACCTTGTACCCTGCACCGGCCAACTCGCGCAGCGCTGCCGTGCCATTGACGCCGCCTCCGACGATGACGGCATCAAAGATTTGCGCACAGCATTCGGGTGGCGGGTTCTGGTTCATGGACCATACTAGAGCAAATCACCCATTAGAATCAAAATGCAAAGTTAACCTTTCAATATGCGTTTTGCGCATACTGAATCGAGGCGCGCATTACCCCATTCCGGCAAGCACCTCGTCCCTCAGCGTTTCCGCATGGCCGATCAGCTCGGTTGCCAGAACCGTTGGCGTTCGCGTGTCGGGCTCCAGCAAGGCAAAACGGCACGGGATCTGCGGTAGAAAGGGCCGGAACACGATGCTGGGGTCGCGGTTGGCCCATGCAGTGAAGGGGTCAACCACAGCCAATCCCAACCCGCGTTTGACCATACTGCACATCGGGGCGGACATGGTTGTCTCGGTCAGTTGCTGCGGAATGATACCGGCGCCCTGCATGATGTCGTCAAAGATACGCCGCGCCGAAACCGAAACCGTCCAGCCAATCAGGCGTTCGCCCAAAAGATCTTCCGGCCGCACGACCTCGCGCTCGGCAAGTGTATGATCCGCCGGGATCGCGGTGATATAGCTGGTGTCGGCAAAAAGCCGGGTGTGAAAACCCGAAAGCTGGAAGGGTGTCTCGGCGAGACCGAAATCCACCTGCTGCGTCGCCACCCATTTCTCGACGCTGACCGACATCCTGACGTTCAATTTGACCCGCGCCAGCGGCCGCTCTTGTGAGAACCTCGAAATGACCTCGGGCAGAAAATCCAGTCCGAGCGCCGGCAGCGCGGCGATACGGACACCGCCATCCGCGCCCTCCTCCATGCGGCGGCTGAAGTCATCCAGCGAGGACAGAGTCACAAAAAGGCGCTCTACCTCATCCAGCAGCAGATGCGCTGCGTGTGTGGGAACAACCCGCCCCTTTCGCCGCTCGAACAACTTGACGCCGACGCTGCTTTCCAATTTGTCGATCATCCGGCTGACCGCAGGCTGGCTGCGCCCCAGAACTTCGGCGGCACCCGAAATGGTCCCTGTGCGCATCACAACCTGAAACGCCTCGTAAACGGAAGGGTGCAGTCTCATTTGCCCGTTCCCGGTTCCAGCAGCGCATCAACCCCCAGCGCCGGATAGCGCGTGGCGATGGCCATCAGATCGGACTGAATTTCACTGACCAGCCAAGTGCTGACGTCCTGCACCACATCAGCATGGTCACCATTCGTGCGCGCCAGAATGCGGCATTCACGTCCAGGGCAAACCTGCTTGCTCACCGCGGGAACCAACTGCTCTTCGTTCATCCAGTGGCTGACGATGTTCATCCAGCCCGCGGCGATCCCCTGCCCCAAAAGTGCGGCCTGAATCACAACGGAATAATCCGAAAAACCCAATTGCGCCTCGCGCCGCAAGCCCATGCCGACCATCAGATCCGCCAGCTCGTCAGAGGCCTCGCCTTCCAGCCGGATCAGCGCGGGACCGTCCTTTGGCGGGGGGTTCAGATAGCCGGGCGCGCAGACAGGGACATAAGACTCACGCATGACGAACCGTCCGGCAGTATCTGGAACAACGCCATACCGCATGGCAATATCCACGCCATTGGTCGGCCCCGTCACCTGACCTGCAATAAGCTGAAACCGTAGATCGACGTCAGGAAAGCGTGCCTGAAACCGCGAGATTCGCGGCATCAGCCAATGGGTCGTGAAGGCTGTAGAGACCGACAAAGTGACCTGCACCTTGCCGGTCCGGCGCTCTTCGATCTGGTGAAGAACGCGATCAATCTGCGAAAACGCTGATTCTACGGCAGTTTTCAGCATTTCACCACTTTCTGTCAGCCGCGCACCCGGTTTGCCGCGTAAGAACAATTGCGCGCCAAGATGCTCTTCCAGACCCGCAAGCGCGCGACTGACAGCCGGCTGTGTCACGTTCAGCTCTTCTGCCGCGCGGGTGAAGTTTTCATGCCGCGCCGCCGCTTCAAACACGAAGAGCGCATTGGCAGAGGGCAATTTACGACGGAGTCCATTCATTACCTCAGTTTATGGAAACCCTCAGAATTTGGCAATTGCCCAATTCACTGTATCTGCACCATATTTGCCGCAACGCAATCGCCCTGCGGGGCCTCCAGCATGAGGGTTTCATGGATTTCACGCCTTTCAAAGTTCTGACGTTCGACATTGTCGGCACCTGCATTGATTTCGAAAAGGGCGTACTGGACGCTGTCCGGCGGATTGGCGGTCGCCCTGATCTGTCCGACGACGACATCTTTGGCCCTTACATGGCGGGCCGAGACCTGAACTATGGCCGCTCAAGCGAAGTCTTTTCCGATGTCTACATGCATCTGGCAAAAGAGCTTGACCTGGTCGCAACACCCGAGGCGGCGCGCGATTTTCAACTCTCGGTGCTGGAGTGGCCGGCCTTTGCAGATTCCGTCGAGGCGCTGGCCCGTCTGCGCACCCGTTTCCGGCTGGTTGCGATGACCAACGCCGACCGCACTGCCTACACCTCTTATGCGCATCGGTTGGGGCTGCCGTTCCATGATGCCGTCACTTGTGACGAGGCCCAATGCGCCAAACCGAACCCCGAATTCTTCGCCTTTAACCGTGGGCGACAGTCCGCACACGGCTACAAGCAAAGCGAAATCCTGCACGTCGCGCAAAGCCAGCACCACGACATCGGCGTCGCAAAATCGCTGGGCTACACAACTTGCTGGATCGAACGGCGGCACGATCAGGCAGGCTACGGTGCCACGCCCGATCCTGCGACATTCACCGAACCCGATCTGCGCGTGCCTAGCCTGGGCGCGTTGGCTGATGCCGTGTTCGCAGCAGCATGACCACGCTGCCGCCGCCGGCGAAATCGCTCTGGCGTGACCAGATCGGGAGCGGGGCTGATTTCCCCGCGTTGACGCAGGATATTTCCTGTGACGTTGCGATCGTGGGCGGCGGCTATACCGGCCTGCACGCGGCACTGACCCTCGCTGCCACAGGGCTTAGCGTCGTGGTGCTGGAAGCCGGGATACCTGGGACAGGCGGCAGCGGGCGGAACGGCGGCGTCGTCTCAGCCAAATTCAGGCGCGGCTTTGCCGAAATTGCCAAATCCGAAGGGATCGACATGGCACGCCGAATGCATAACATTGCGACAGGCAGCGTCGATCATCTGATCCGTAGCATTGACGATCTTGACCTCAAAGACACCGGCTTTCGCAAGGATGGCGCACTGAAATGTGCCCATTCCGCAAAGGCGTTCGACCATGCGCGGCAAGAAGCCGACTGGCTGCGCGATACGCTGGGCGACACAGGTCTGCAGGTTCTGGACGCCGATGCGGTTGCGGCTGAAACCGGCTCTTCCCATTTTGTCGGCGGCGTGTTGCAAAACGGTGCGGGCACCATTCAGCCGCTGGCCTATCTTTTGCAACTCTGGGCCGCTGCGCAGGCGCGCGGGATTGCGCTGTTTCCCCAAACCTCGGCGCTTTCCATTGACGAACGCCAAGGTCAGGTGGGCATTCCAACACCCGGTGGAACAGTGACGGCGGATCGGGTGCTGCTGGCCACCAATGCCTATTCCTGGCTGACATCTGCGGCCAAACCTGTCGCGCGCAGTCTGGTTCCGTTTCGCAGCGCGATGATAGCGACCGAACCGCTATCCGAAGACCTGGACCGCCGCCTGTTGGCCAAGGCCCGCAGCTACACAGAGACACGGCGCATGATGCGTTGGTTCCGCAAAGTGGACGGGCGCATCATCTTCGGCGGGCGCGGTGCATTGGGTGCGGTCGACGCACCGGCTGCGTTTCAACGGCTTGCAACCGCGATGGTCAAGATATTCCCTGACCTGCGCGAAACGCCCATCGAACACCGCTGGTCCGGACAAGTCGCTCTGACCTTTGACGGGCTGCCCCATGCGGGGGCCATGTCACCGCGCGTAACCTTTGCCGCCGGCTTCAACGGCACTGGTGTCGCTATGTCCGGATTTGTAGGCGACCAGATCGCCCGCCAGATGACCGGCCAGCCCCATGATCTTGGCATGATCGCACGGGCAAGCCTGCCAAAGGTTCCGTTCTACCCCCTGCGGGCTGTGGCGGTCCGTGCCACGACCTCTTACTACGAGATGTTGGACGCCATAGGCATGTAGGTCTATCCAAAGCATTGCCGATGCTGTTGATCAGCGGGGACTGTTACACCAGTTTTGAAGGCTGAACTGGTGAAAACGGGCGCCTCAGGCAAGAAACCATACCAAATAAGACACTTATAAACGTGACCTCACGGCCTGCATTGTTGTCATTTATGTTCGGTTCTGTTGCACAAATCCCGTGCTGAGATGTGATTACCTCCTTCCCCGCTAAGGTCAGGCCACGCGGGCGATCACGGCGTTTCGAAAAGCTGGGTCAAATTCTCGCAGAATTCACGAGCTCATGCCCCTCCCAAGCTTGCGCAGAAACACAATCCGCTCGTGCGGATTGAGCCAACCATCGCGATCAGCGGATACGCGGTCGGCGATGTGCAGCTTGCGCTCCAACGCGGCAACAACGTCGGTTTTGATTTCTGCTCTCTGGGCACGATCTATGGCCTGCAAGACAATCAACATCTCCGATCTGCGCGCATCTCAAGGGCCTGCGTTCAGCAACGACAGCCCCCCTGTCACGAACACTCCACATCCGGCGTGCGGTTGCGCAACTCGTCAACCAGAACGCGGGTATTCTCTGAATAGTCGATCGGGACCTCGACAAGATGGACGCCGCCGCCCGCGAAGGCGGCATCGAGCACCGGAACAAGGTCTTCGACCGCGCTGACGCGCGATCCTTTCGCGCCGTAGGACTCCGCGTAGCGCACAAAATCAGGGTTACCGAAGGTCATGCCGAAATCCGGAAAGCCATCGACCGACTGCTTCCAGCGTATCATCCCGTAGGCACTGTCGTTCAGAATGACCACGACAAGGTTCACCCCAAGCCGCACCGCCGTTTCCATCTCCTGCGAGTTCATCATGAACCCACCGTCGCCGCAGACAGCCATCACGCGACGGTCGGGATAGATCATGGACGCCATGATCGCCGAGGGAAGTCCCGCGCCCATCGTGGCGAGCGCGTTATCAAGCAGCAGCGTGTTGGCGACATGGGTGCGGTAGTTGCGTGCGAACCAGATTTTGTACATGCCGTTGTCGAGGCAGACGATCCCATCGTCCGGCATGACTTGGCGCACATCGTGGACAATGCGCTGCGGTGTGATCGGGAAGCGGTCTTCCTCGGAACGGTCGTTGAGCTTGTCCAGAATCCTCTGACGCAATTCGGGCATCCCCGCGTCAGGGGACAATCTGCCTTCAAGTCGCTCAGCCAAGCCCGTGACGGACGCGCCAATGTCGCCGATCACCTCAAAGTCCGGATGGTATACCTGTTCGACCGTCGCGGACTCATAACCGACATGCACGACCTTGGGGCCGCCCTGGCTCTTCATCAGGAACGGCGGTTTTTCGATCGTGTCATGGCCGATGGCGACGATCAGATCGGCCCGTTCGATGGCTTCATGAACATAGTCCCCCTCGGACAGCGCGGCGGTCCCCACGTAGAGGTTGGAGCCTCCATCGACAGCCCCCTTGCCCATCTGCGTATTGAAGAACGGCAGCCGGGTGCGCACCATGAAGCCGGAGACAGGCTCGACCAGCGCGGGCCGGTTGCCTGCCGCGCCGATCATCACCAGGGGCCGCTGGGCGGAAAGGATCATCTCGGCCGCATGATCAAGTGCTGCGGCACCGGCGACAGGGCGGTCGTAGGGGTGGCGCGGAATGACGACTGCGTCCCCGGCGTCCGCTGCCGCGACATCCTCGGGCAGTTCGAGATGAACCGGACCCGGCCGTTCCCCCTCGGCGACGCGAAACGCATCGCGCACGGTCGCGGGAATGGCGGTCGGGCTCAGGATCCGGTGTGTCATCTTGGTGAGCGGCTTCATAGAGGCAACGATGTCGACGATCTGGAACCGGGCCTGCTTGGCGCTCATGACCGGCTTTTGTCCGGTGATGAGGATCATCGGCATCGCGCCAAGATGTGCATAGGCCGCCCCGGTCGCGAGATTGAGCGCACCAGGCCCCAGCGTGGCAAGGCAAACGCCGGGCCTGCCGGTCAGCCGCCCGTGCGTCGCCGCCATGAAGGCTGCCGCCTGCTCATGACGTGTCAGGACCAGCTCTATGCGAGAGGTGCGCAACGACTCCACAATGTCGAGGTTTTCCTCGCCGGGCACACCAAAAATGCGGTCGACTCCCTCGTTTTCCAGCGCGGCGACAAACAGGTCCGACCCTTTGGGCATGATTTCAATCCATTCATTAAGGACTACGACAGAGATCACGTCGGAGACCTGCCAGTCCGTAGAAGTACGAGAACCGCCAGTGTATGAGCTTCCTGCACACATTCAAGCCGCCGCAGCCGGGTGAATTGAAGGATGACGCGCCCATAAAGGCTTTAGCTGAAATCCGCTCTTGGCAGATCGGCCAAAGACCAAATGTGCTCCTGAAGATCGTGGTCCCAATGCAATCCATCCACCGGACGGCCATCCACGAGAACGCCATCAACATCAAGCATCAAACATTTGGCGGACATTGAAGCATCCTTTGCGGTGTTGGTGATCCAGGGACTGTCATTCAAGGAAATGGGCTAATGAAGCGCTCTCTGTTCGAATTCAACGTCGGCTTCGTCCACTGAGCGGAGCTTAATACCATTCGCAACACCTTTACGAAATTAACGCCCCCGCAAAATATCTCTCTACAGACTTTGTCGAGATGTAAACTTCACGCGCGGGATAAGGATGACAAGTCAGTCCCTAGGTTGATGCTCAACAGGCCAGCCTTTCGAACACGGCTTCGACGTCATCGAGAAAACCTACCCAATCACCGTCTTCGTCGATCCCATTCATGTGCATGAGGAACAGCCCCTCCACTGCCAGAAAAGCAACACGCGCGGCCTGCGCGGCCTGCGAGTTTCCCCCGAGCCGATCGAAGATGCCGCGATACCAATCATGCGTTTCGCGTCGATTGACCGGGTTCTCCAGGTAGCTGACCAGCAGTCCCGCCATCTTTGCATTCATCGCCTGCTGCGAGGTCCGCGTCGCCGCGATGTAGCGCCTGACGAACGCCACGGGATCGTCTGGTGCGGTCTCCCCGAGCAGGGCATCGAACTGGCCGGTCCAGCGGTCGATCAAGCCGCGAACAAGATCATCCTTGCTGGCAAACGAGTATTGCACGCCACCCTTCGAAATCCCCGCTGCCTGCGCCAACGCCCCGATGGTCAGCGCTGCAGCGCCGCCAGTGCGAACGATCTCCTCGGCTTCGCCCAGTAAATCCTCACGCGAGATGCTCGGCTTTCTTCCCATGCGGCCTCCTGATCTGATCGTTTTGACATTGAAATCCGTACGTATGTATTTATATCGGCAGATGTTCCTGAAGCCAAGGTGAAACATGTCCCCCCGTCTCCCTGATCCGAAGCGCTGGCTGGTGTTGCTGGCCGTAATGCTGGCCTTCCTGCCGGTGGTACTGGACATGACCATCCTGCACGTGGCGGTTCCGACCCTCACGCAGGCCCTCGAGGCATCTAATACGCAGGTCCTGTGGATCATCGACATCTATCCGCTGCTCATGGCCGGCCTTCTGGTGCCGATGGGCACTCTTGCCGACAGGGTCGGCAACCGTCGCATCCTTCTGAGCGGGCTCGCGATCTTCGGCATCGCGTCGGTCTTGGCGGCTTTTGCACCAAATGCCCCCCTCCTGATTGCGGCGCGGGTGATGCTGGCGGCTGGCGGGGCAATGATCATGCCATGCGTGCTTGGCATCATTCGCCGCACCTTCGAGGACGAGACCGAGCGCGGTCTCGCGCTCGGTCTCTGGGGAACGGTCGGCGCGGCCGGTGCCGCGGTGGGTCCGCTGATCGGCGGCGCGCTTTTGGAGCATTTTTGGTGGGGGTCCGTCTTCCTGATCAACGTTCCGGTGATGGCAGTCGTCCTGCCCACCTGCTGGTTCTTGCTGCCTCGGCGGGAAACGATCACCCAAGGGCACTGGCCCATCGGGCAGGCGGTGCTGCTGATCCTCGGCATGATTGCAACCGTTTATGCGATCAAGGCCGGGTTCGCCGCCAAGCAGCCGTTGACAGTTGTCCTGCTGATCCTGGCCATTGGTATCTCTATGCTGTCGCTCTTCATCCGCATCCAGCTGCGCAGCGCCGCGCCAATGCTGGATCTGTCGCTGTTCTCGCGCCCGGCCATCGTTGCTGGGATAATTATGGCCATCGTCGCAAGCGGATCGCTGGCGGGGGTCGAACTGACCCTGGCTCAGGAGTTGCAATACGTGCTTGGCAAAACCCCGCTTCAAGCCGGGGTTTTCTTGATCCCGATCATGGCGGCCGCGGCCCTTGGCGGTCCGGTTGCGGGCTGGCTGTCCGGCCGTTTTGGCCTGAGGGCAGTGGCCTGCCTGTCGCTGGTCGTCTCTTCGGGCGCGCTCGCGGGGCTCGCAGCCGCAGACTTCCACGATCCCGGCCTGATCGTGCCAATTCTGCTGGCGACCCTCGGACTCTCGCTGAGCATCGGGCTCACCGCCTCATCGATCGCCATCATGGGCGCTGCCGATGCGCATGAGGCCGGCGCCGCAGGTTCTCTCGAAGCGACCGGATACGAGTTGGGCAGTGGTCTGGGCATCACCCTGTTCGGCGTTTTCATGTCGGTGGTCTTCGGGCGCAATCTTGCGCTGCCCGAAGGCGTACCCGACTTGCTTGCCGAGCAAGCCGCTCTTTCGATCGGTGACGTCTACATCACCGCGCAGCAGCTTGGAGCCGACCAAGGAGCAGCGATCATCGCCGCCGGAAAGGTCGCATTCTCCGCAACCCATTCGGTTCTGCTCACAACCGCCGCCGTATTGATGGGCCTGCTGACAATCCTGGTCTACTGCCTTCTACATCAATCGCGCCCCGTCAGGGCGAGCCATCACTAAGCGCATTCAACCGAAGTTCGCGCACTTCTTGTCGGTTGCGACACTCCCCTGCCAGCCTCAATTTTACGGGCTTTGTTACAGCAAACAACGTCCCGTTTCTCGTAAGACAGTTTGAAGCTCAGAGCAGCATTTGTTGCGAAGCGCAGCATTCGACGTGATGGGCGGAATGCGGGCGTTCGTTGCGGATGCAATGTCAAACTGTACATCTGACGAAAGCGGACGTTCAAAGCTGCAACGGACCATCTTTAGATGTGTTGCCGCGGCGAAAGTCCGGTTTGAGCCCAGAGTGACCTTGCCAATGAGGGCAGCGCCCGACCGCGGGTGGGCAGCGGCACGTCAGTGGGTGCCACTTTATGCCTAATCTTTGGCGTGTGGGCGATGAACCGCAATACGGTGAGAAAGCGCCCGCCCATTGGGCGGTCGGGCACTGCCCGGCAGTGCTGCGCACCTTGACTCCGGGCATTGGTGGACGGCAGCAACGTCCCGCTCAACAGACCTTCGCCAAGCAAAAGAATCCCTGCGCGGGCTTATCTTCCGCATCGTTCTTTCACCCACAGCACCTGACGGCAAACTGTCGGTTCATCTGGAGGGGGCTCTGGCCGCGCTCTTGCGTCTTGGCTCGGGGGGCAAAACGCAAAAGGGCCTGAGCGTCAAAGATCAAGACTTTGAATATAATGAAGAATTATTGTTGGTTGCGGGAGTAGGATTTGAACCTACGACCTTCAGGTTAT